>ENA-OQCS01000739-OQCS01000739.1-human-gut-metagenome-genome-assembly--contig:-NODE-739-length-18124-cov-3.018225_pt1 | contig 18124 bp, 25 predicted proteins | sample MGYA00242757_ERZ504575 | MGnify/ENA primary metagenome ERZ504575 (study PRJEB26092, sample SAMD00036297) | human gut metagenome | host: Homo sapiens | study: EMG produced TPA metagenomics assembly of...
CTTGGAAAGCACCGTGTCATCTGCGGTGATTCCATTCTGCCGGAAACTTACGATAAGCTGATGGATGGACAAAAAGCAAATCTTGTCCTGACGGATCCGCCATACAATGTAAATGTCGAGGAGACGGCCGGCAAGATTAAAAACGACAACATGCCGGATGAGGATTTCTATAAGTTCCTGTTTGCAGCATTTGTAAATATGGAGCAGTCGATGGAACAGGATGCTTCCATTTATGTATTTCATGCGGATACGGAAGGGCTGAATTTCAGAAAGGCATTCAAGGATGCAGGTTTTTATCTCTCCGGGTGCTGCATCTGGAAGAAGAACGCACTGGTTCTTGGAAGAAGCCCGTACCAGTGGCAGCATGAGCCGTGTCTGTTCGGATGGAAGAAAGGCGGGAAGCATCAGTGGTATTCCGACAGGAAACAGACCACCATATGGGAATATGACCGTCCGAAGGCAAGCAAGGACCATCCGACCATGAAGCCTGTGGCGCTTATGGCTTATCCAATCCAGAACTCCTGCATGAGCAACTGCATCGTGCTTGATCCGTTCCTTGGTTCCGGCTCTACGCTGATCGCCTGTGAGCAGACACACCGTATCTGCTACGGTATTGAACTGGATGAGAAGTTTGTGGATGTGATTGTAAACCGCTACATTGAACAGTGCGGTTCGGATGCGGATGTATTTGTCATCCGTGACGATATGAAAATTTCATATCAGCAATTATGCAGGGGAGGGCAGTATAATGAAACAGATGACCTTCCTTGATCTATGTTCCGGCATCGCGGCTTCAGGCTCGGTCTTGAAACTGCCGGCATAAATGCATCGGGTACTGTGAATATGATAAATTTGCAAGAGCCTCATATGAGGCAATGTATGATACGGAAGGAGAGTGGAAAGCTCATGATGTCACAAAACTCAAACCCGGAGATGTCCCCTATGCAGACATCTGGTGCTTCGGATTCCCATGCCAGGACATCTCCGTTGCCGGAAAACAGCGGGGACTGGTCGGAAAAAGAAGTGGAATATATTACAACATTATTGACCTCCTCAAAGGCAAAGAGGAAAGTTCTAAACCCTCATACCTACTTGTTGAGAACGTTAAGAACCTGTTATCGATCAATGCAGGATTCGACTTTGCCTCAGTTCTGTCTGAAATGGACGAAGCAGGGTATGACTGTCGGTGGCAGGTGCTTAACTCCAAAAACTTCGGAGTCCCGCAGAACCGTGAGCGTGTGTTCATTATCGCAAATCTTAGAAGCAGAGGTAGACGAGAAATATTACCTCTCACCGGAGAAAACGCAGCAGCTCTTAACCAGCTTATAGGAGGTATGCAGGGCTACCGTGTTTATGGGACGGACGGCATTTCCGCAACCCTTGTGGGGAATGCGGGCGGTGTCGGGGCCAAGACGGGTCTTTACTTCATCGACCAGAGCAACCATGATCCAAAGATCACGGATACGGCAAGATGCCTGACAGCGAGGTACACAGCCGGGATGACCAACCATACCGCCATGAACTCAGCCGTGCTGGAAGTCCACCCGGTGCTTACACCGGAGCGGATGGAGAAACGGCAGAACGGAAGACGGATGAAAGAGGACGGAGAGCCGATGTTCACCCTGACCTCTCAGGACAGGCACGGTGTGTATGTCTGTGAAAAGGTGGATTCCGTCAAAGTAAAAAATGCCACGAAGGCAGGATATGAAGTGGCACGGGAAGGGGACGGTATCAACCTTGCCTACCCAGACAGTGAGACAAGAAGGGGACGGGTCGGAAAAGGATGCTCCCAGACACTGGACTGTTCCGGGCAGATGGGAACGCTCATGAGGGGCGGCCGCATCAGACGGCTGACTCCGAGGGAGTGCTTCCGCTTACAGGGATTTTCTGATGAGCTTTTTGACCGTGCCTCTGCCGTCAACTCCGATGCACAGCTTTATAAACAGGCCGGGAATGCAGTCACCGCAACAGTCGCTTATGCGGTTGCGATGTCACTTCCGGAGTCCAGAAGCTGACATTACATTTTCTTTTGGAAAGTACCATTATCTGCTTGACTATACGGGCATTCAGAGTGATATATGGTACTACCAAAAGGAAAGGAGACCAGCAGAATGGAAATTATTACAAACGCTGAGAACAGGAAAGAATTAGTAAAAGCCTTATCCGGACATTTCGGACAGAGGTCAGAATACCTTGGACCGCCATCCTTTGCATACCGCATCGGAAGCATCACGGTGGACAGGGACGCAAAGGTCATACTTGAAGATGACAGCATGGAAGACGAGGTGAGAAGGGTGCTTTTCCAGAATGACGTGGCAGAAGAGCCACAGGAAACACAGACGGAAGAACCGGAAGCAGAGATCAAAATACCGATCGCAGAATGACACCACAGGGCATCATCAACCTGATAAACATGATGCATTCCAAACAGTACCTTATCAACAGGGCAGTCGGAAGGGAGTGCATTTCCATAGCAGACAGCCTTGTAAATGCCCTTGCCGAAAGTACCTTCGAAGATACGGAGACGGCAGCAGGTTCATTACGGAACAGGGCGGATGCAGCGGTGTTACCTTTGCAGACGGGAACATTGAGTTCACGGGATTTCCGCATACCGATGACATGATGGAATACTGCAGACTTGCATCGGCAATGGTAAAGAAAGCATCGGAACAGAAACGTGTGAATCCGAAACAGACCATTGAAGAGAATGAAAAATATTACATGAGGGCATGGCTGGTATCCATCGGATTTGGCGGGAGCGAAGGAAAGGAAACAAGGTCCTTCTTCCTTAAGGGACTGAAAGGTCATACGGCATTCCGGACCCCAGAAGATGCGGAAAAGTGGAAAGCCAACCGCAGGGCAGAAAGGGGGTCAACGGTATGTTCGGAGTAAACAGACAGACACTTGAGAGACTGAGGAAGGAATATCCTGCGGGAACCAGGGTGGAGCTTATCCGCCTTGATGATCCCTACCGGAAGATTCCGTCAGGAACAACAGGAACCGTGGAATATGTGGATGACGCAGGACAGCTCCACACGGTATGGGACGGACACGGATCGCTGGCGATGATCTACGGAGTGGATGAATGGCGTAAATATAGTCATAATATACACAGTTTTCCCTTGAAATCTTTGTGTAGTTTATGGCTCACATATAACTGGATATATGTGTGTTTTAGAGCGAATATGTACCTACCGAAAGGGAAGAAAACAAACGGAGGTACAAGCCATGAACGAAAGGATTACAAAGCAGATCGAGGAAATGAAGAAACAGACCATCGGGGTCGAGGTTGAGATGAATAACATCCGAAGGGATAAGGCTGCAGAACTTGCAGCGGCATTCTTCGGAACAGGAAGATTTGAAAACACGGCTTCCAGAAACGGATATTATACATGGTCCGCATGGGATGCAAGCGGAAGGGAATGGAAATTCCAGAAGGATGTCAGCATTGCGGGACCGGATGATAAAAAATGCGAGCTGGTCACACCGATCCTTCACTACGAAGACATCGAACTTCTTCAGGAACTGATAAGAAAGCTCAGACATGCGGGAGCCAAGAGTGATGCAACAAGGGGATGCGGAGTCCACATCCACATCGGAGCAAATGGACACACACCGCAGACTTTACGAAATCTTGCAAACATCATGGCGGGACACGAGAACCTTTTAGCGGATGCCTTAAACCTCGACAGCTGGCGGATGAACCGCTACTGCAAAACGGTAGACCCAAGATTCCTTAAGGAACTCAATAAAAAGAAACCAAAAACGATGGCAGCCCTTGCAGACATCTGGTACACGGCAAACGGGGCAAGCTACGGAAGAGACCACCATTACAATGACAGCCGATACCATATGTTAAACTACCATGCAACATTCACAAAGGGAACGGTCGAGTTCAGACTTTTCCAATTTGATGCTCCGGCTGACGGAAAGCTGAACGGACTGCATGCGGGACAGCTGAAAAGCTACATCCAGCTCTGCCTTGCCTTAAGCCAGATGGCAAAGGAAGTAAGGACGGCAAGCCCGAAACCGCAGCAGACAGAAAATCCGAAATATGCAATGAGGACATGGCTTTTACGCCTCGGATTCATCGGGGATGAATTCAAGACCGCAAGGGACATCCTTACAAAGAGACTTGCAGGAGACACCGCTTTCAGAAACGGAAGGGCTGCTTGAAGAGAACAGCCTTCTGCCACCTTGGAGCACTGACCGCCATGAGCGGTCTTAAGGTGGTAGAAGGGTGTTCCCTTCAGAAAGGATGGAAACAATATGAAAAGATATTACATTGCTTATGGCAGCAACCTGAACATCAGACAGATGCGGATACGATGCCCTCACGCAAGAGTGATTGGTACTGCAGTTATACACGATTATGAGCTTCTCTTTAAAGGAAGCCGTACGGGAGCCTATCTTACCATTGAGCCGAAGGAAGGCAGCGAGGTTCCCGTGGCGGTATGGGAAGTCACGGAGTCGGATGAGGCGGCACTTGACCGCTACGAAGGATATCCGGCGTTTATTACAAAAAAGAAATGGAACTCGATATCAGAGGCATCCGTACGGGGAAGATACGCAGAAGGAAGTGCTTTGTGTACATCATGCATGAAGAACGGAAGATAGGAGTACCTTCCCTTTCGTATGTCAGCACATGCTTCAGGGTACATCAGCTTTGGCTTTGACGAGCAATACCTTTCCGAGGCACAGATCAAAGCAGTGGAGGTGGCAGGACATGAAGAGTGAAACACTGCACATACGGATATGCCCCCGCTGTGGGGCAAGATACGCAAGGACACCCGCCCTTTCAAGGGCAGACGGCAGAACGCTTATCTGCCCGGACTGCGGAACCCGTGAGGCACTTGCAAGCATGGGCGTGAGCAGAGAAGAACAGGAAGAAATTATAGAGACCATACACAGGTCAAACAGATAGTGGTTATGTAAAAGGCTTCTTCGGGGAGTCTTTTTGTTGCCATTTTTACAGGGAGGTGAGGACAGTGGCACAAAGAGGAAGAAAACCAAACCAACGGCAGTCAAGGTGCTTGAGGGAAATCCGGGCAAGAGAAGCCTTAATACAGGCGAACCAAAGCCGGAGAAAAAGGCCCCGCGCTGTCCGGCATGGCTCGAGGATGAGGCAAAGAAAGAATGGAGAAGGATGGCGAAACAGTTGGAGCATCTTGGCATCCTGACAGAAATAGATATGGCAGCATTCGCAGGATACTGTCAGGCATATGCGAGATGGAAAGAGGCAGAGGAGTTCATTACACAGCACGGGACCATCGTAAAGACCCCGAGCGGATACTGGCAGCAGGTACCGCAGGTATCCATCGCACAGACATATTTGAAGATCATGAATAAGTTCTGTGAGCAGTTTGGACTGACCCCGTCTGCAAGAAGCCGTATCTCCACGGACAGCATGGAAGATAAGCAGAATGATGAAATGGAGCTTCTGCTTGTGAAAGGCGGTGCAGGATAATGTTTGATGAGGCAAAAGCAGACCATGCAGTCAATTTTATAAACTGCCTGAAACACACCAAAGGAAGGTGGAGGGGAGTTCCGTTTGAACTTCTCCCCTGGCAGGATGAGATCATCCGTACCCTTTATGGGACAGTAAAGGAAAACGGATACAGGCAGTACAATACCTGTTACTGTGAGATACCGAAGAAAAATGGAAATCGGAGCTGGCGGCTGCATTGCACTGTATATGACATGCGGTGACGGTGAATGGGGAGCAGAGGTTTACGGCTGTGCTTCCGACAGGCAGCAGGCTTCCATCGTATTTGATGTTGCGGTGGATATGGTAGACCAGTGTCCGGCACTGAAGAAAAGGATCAAGCCTGTCATGTCCGTAAAAAGGCTTGTATATAAACCGACCAACAGCTTCTATCAGGTGCTGTCGGCAGAGGCATACACCAAGCACGGTCTGAATGTCCATGCGGTCATATTTGATGAGCTGCATGCACAGCCGAACCGGGAACTGTTCGATGTCATGACCAAAGGTTCTGGTGATGCCAGAACACAGCCATTGTTCTTCCTGATCACAACAGCTGGGACAGACAGGAATTCCGTGTGTTTTGAACAGCATCAGAAGGCTCTGGATATTATTGAAGGAAGAAAAATCGACCCGACTTTTTATCCGGTAATTTATGGGGCATCTGATGAGGATGACTGGTCGAGTGAGGATGTGTGGTATAAGGCAAATCCGTCACTTGGATACACGATTGACATTGAGAAAGTGCAGAATGCATATATCAGTGCAAAAGAGAATGCAGCAGAGGAGAATGTGTTCCGGCAGCTCCGTCTGAATCAGTGGGTGAAACAGAGCACCCGGTGGATGCAGATGGATAAGTGGGATGCCTGTTCCTTTGCAGTGAATGAAGAGGAGCTTCTCGGAAGGAAATGCTATGGCGGACTCGACCTTTCAAGTTCCACGGATATAACGGCATTCGTGCTTGTGTTCCCGCCAAGGAATGATACCGAGAAGTATGTGATCCTTCCGTATTTCTGGATACCGGAGGATAACATGAAGCTGCGTGTACGAAGGATCATGTTCCGTATGATGTTTGGGCAGCCGAAGGGTGTTTAAAGACTACGGAAGGAAATGTCATCCATTATGGATTCATTGAGCAGTTCATTGATGAACTCGGTACGAAGTTTCATATTAAGGAAATCGCCTTTGACCGATGGGGAGCGGTACAGATGGTACAGAACCTTGAGGGCATGGGATTTACCGTTGTTCCTTTCGGACAGGGCTATAAGGATATGAGTCCACCGACCAAGGAGCTGATGAAGCTGACACTGGAAGGGCGGATCGCACATGGCGGTCATAAGGTGCTGCGGTGGATGATGGATAATGTGTTTGTCCGTCAGGATCCCGCAGGAAACATCAAAATGGATAAAGAAAAATCTACGGAGAAGATCGATGGGGCTGTTGCAACCGTTATGGCACTTGACCGTGCAATCAGAAACGAAGGTAGTGACGGAAGTGTATATGATGACAGAGGAATTATAGTATTTTAACAGCGGAGGTATCGTATGGGAATTAAGAGTTTATTTGGATTTGGACAGGCGAGGGATAAACTGTGGACAAGGCAGCAGATGCGGGATATTCGTTTCTGTTCGGAAGGACAACAAGCGGAAAGCCTGTGAACGAAAGAACTGCAATGCAGACCACGGCAGTATATGCCTGTGTCAGAATCCTTGCAGAAGCAGTGGCGTCTTTACCGCTTCATGTATATGAGTATCAGGATGACGGTGGTAAGAAGCTGGTGCATGACCATCCTTTATATTATCTGCTCCATGACGAGCCGAACCCGGAGATGACTTCATTTGTGTTCAGGGAAACACTGATGAGTCATCTTTTAATATGGGGAAATGCGTATGCCCAGATCATAAGGGACGGTGCTGGAAGGGTGCTTGGGCTTTATCCGCTCCTTCCAGATAAGATGGATGTGCAGAGGGATGACCGTGGAAACATCTATTATGTGTATTCCAGAAACAGTGATGAAAACCCCATGTTCAAGGAATATGGAGATATCAGGCTGAAAGCCGAGGATGTGTTTCATATACCGGACTGGGATTGACGGGCTGATTGGATATTCTCCGATTGCGATGGCAAAGAACGCTGTCGGCATGACGCTTGCCTGTGAGGAATACGGGGCGAGTTTCTTTGCGAACGGGGCAAATCCGGGCGGTGTTTTGGAGCATCCGGGAGTTCTGAAAGATCCATCAAAGGTGAGGGAATCCTGGAACTCCGTATACCGTGGCGTGAATAACGCACACAAGATAGCAGTGCTTGAAGAAGGCATGAAGTATCAGCAGATAGGCATCCCGCCGGAAGAAGCACAGTTTCTTGAGACAAGGAAATTCCAGATCAATGAGATCGCAAGGCTTTACAGGATACCGCCGCATATGGTCGGTGATCTTGATAAGTCGAGCTTTTCCAATATCGAGCAGCAGTCCTTGGAGTTCGTAAAATACACACTTGACCCGTGGGTGATCCGGTGGGAGCAGTCTTTACAGAGATCACTCCTTCTGCCGGGAGAAAAAGGAAAGTATTTTATCAAACTGAATGTGGATGGTCTGCTGAGAGGGGACTACCAGTCAAGGATGAACGGCTATGCGGTCGGAAGGCAGAACGGGTGGTTTTCTGCCAATGATATCCGTGAGATGGAGAACATGAACCCAATCCCGGATGAGCAGGGAGGAAACCTGTATCTGATAAACGGAGCAATGACCAAACTTGAGGATGCAGGGGCTTTTGCAAAGACAGATACAGGACAGCAGAACACTCCGGCACAGGAAAACAGCGGAAAGAGAGGTAAACGATGAAGCGGAAGTTTTGGAACTGGATAAGGAATGAAGATGAGAGCGTGCCTGACATGGAAAGGACGCTCTTTTTAAATGGCATGATTTCGGATGAAACATGGTACGGGGATGAAGTCACCCCGCAGCTTTTCAAAGATGAGCTGAATGCCGGAAATGGAAATATCACGGTGTGGATCAATTCACCGGGCGGTGATGTGTTTGCAGCAGCCCAGATCTATAACATGCTCCGTGATTATAAGGGAAGTGTGACGGTCAAGATTGATGGTATTGCAGCTTCAGCAGCATCCGTGATCGCTATGGCAGGAGATACGGTCTGTGTATCCCCGGTGGCTATGATGATGATCCATAATCCTGCAACGATGGCAATGGGTGAGGCGAAGGATATGCAGAAAGCAATCGCCATGCTGAATGAGGTCAAGGAATCTATCCTGAATGCCTATGAATTCAAGACGGGGCTTACCCGTGCAAGGCTCTCACACATGATGGATGACGAGACTGGTTCAATGCAAAGAAGGCGGTGGAGCTTGGCTTTGCGGATAAGATCCTTTTGATTCCGATGAGGATGAGAAAGAAAAAGCCGGATGAGCCGGAAGAAAAGCCGGAGAAAGGAAGCGATGGAGAGAAAGGGACGGAGAGGGTGATAAGGACAAAAACGGGAAAAAGAAGCTCCCGTTCCAGCAGGATTCCATGATGTTTTCCACCAAGGCGATGAATGAGTCGTTCCTTTCCAAGGTGTCTGATAAGGATGCCATGATACCGGTCAACCAGTTGGAGAAGAGACTGAGTCTCTTAGCACATTAAGGAGGATATGAACTATGAGTAAGATTTTAGAATTAAGAGAAAAGAGAGCGAGGCGTGGGAAGCTGCAAAGGCATTCCTCGATGCCAAGAGAACACAGGAAGGTTTTGTATCTGCAGAAGATGCAGCCACCTATGACAAGATGGAAGCGGATGTCGTAAATCTTGGAAAAGAGATCGAGAGACTGGAAAGACAGGCTGCCATTGATGCAGAGCTTGCAAAGGCAACAAGCACCCCGATCACAAACCAGCCGCATGCCGGAACTGGCGGGGAGGAAAAAACAGGAAGGGCAACCGATGAATACAGAAGAGCGTTCTGGAATGGTATGAGAAACAAGATGTCATACGAAGTACAGAACGCTCTTTCTATTGGTACGGATTCCGAGGGTGGATATCTTGTGCCGGATGAGTATGAAAGAACACTGGTGGAAGCCCTGAATGATGAAGTATTCTTCCGTAATCTGGCTACTGTTATCAAGACATCGAGCGGTGACCGTAAGATCCAATCGTCACATCAAAGGGTGAGGCAGCATGGATCGATGAAGGAGTTCAGTTTACAGAATCCAATGACAGCTTTGGGCAGACAACCATTGGTGCTCATAAGCTGGCAACCATGATCAAAGTTTCAGATGAGCTTTTAAATGACAGCGTGTTTAATATCGAACAGTATATTTCCAGGGAGTTTGGAAGAAGAATCGGTGCAAAGGAAGAAGAAGCATTTTTCATCGGTGACGGAGCAGGAAAACCTACAGGTATTTTCAACGCAACAGGCGGTGCTGAAACAGGAGTGACAGCTGCAAATACCACCATTACGTTTGATGATGTCATGGATCTTTACTATTCCCTTCGTGCTCCATACCGTAACAAAGCGGTATGGCTTTTGAATGATTCGACCGTTAAGGCGATCAGAAAACTGAAGGATGGAAATGGAAATTATATCTGGCAGCCCTCTGTAAGGGAAGGAGAACCGGACAGGATCTTGAACCGTCCTTACCGTACATCCATTTATGTGCCGGAGCTTGCAGCAGGAAAACGTGTGATGGCATTCGGTGATTACAGTTATTACTGGATCGCAGAACGCCAGGGCAGAAGTTTCAAGAGACTGAATGAGCTTTATGCTACAACGGGACAGGTTGGATTTCTCGCTTCCGAGCGTGTTGACGGCAAGCTGATCCTGTCTGAAGCAGTGAAAACACTCGATGTGAAAGCTGCCGGAAAGTAGGTGGACTAAATGTTTGTAACGCTTGAGGAAGCCAAAGGGTATCTGAGGGTGGATTCGTCAGACGAGGATAGTTTTATCCTCGGTCTGATGGAAACTGCAAATGCCCTGATTAAAAATGTAACAAGACGGACTCCGGCGGTACTTAAGAAGCATGAAGCAGTTGTGCGGACAGCGGAGCTGTATGTGATCGCTTATCTTTATGAGCACAGGGAGGAAGCTGACCATAAGACCATGACGGAGACCGTGAAATATCTGCTCTTTGGCATACGGAAGGAGAAATTTTAATGATCGAACTGATGCGTGACCGGATCACGATCCAGAAAAGTTCCGTGAAAACAGATAAGATCGGAAACCATGCGGCAGTCTGGGAAGATGTGTTTTCTTGTGCTGCTTATGCCAATAACCTGTCAGGAAAAGAATACTGGGCAGCAAAGCAATTGAATGCCCAGTCTGAACTGGACTTTATTATCCGGTACTGCAGTGAGGTGGCAGCCCTGGACAGCGAGCATTACCGCATCAGGTTCCGTGGGGATCTTTATAATATTACGTTTATTGATAACGTGCAGTATAAAAACAAATCCGTCAGGATCCGTGCGGAACGGGTCAAACGGTGAGGTGAATTGAAGATGGCAAAGAAGATCAAAGCAGATGCCCTTGCATCGGAAGTCATGAAGGAGCTGGACGATTATTCCAGTCTGACTACGGAAGTGATGAAGAAGGCGGTCAGGAATGCCGGAAAAACAGTCCGGGAGGAGATCGCAGACACAGCACCGAAAAAGACCGGAACTTATGGAAAAAGCTGGGCGGTCAAAAAGACCGGGGAAGACAGTAAGTCCCTGCAGGTAACGGTACATTCCAAAAACCGATACCAGATCGCTCATCTCCTGGAGCATGGACATGCAAAAAGAGGAGGTGGCCGGGTAGCAGCAAGACCGCATATTGCACCTGCAGAGGAGAATGGAATCCAGCAGCTTGAGGAAGAAATCGAGAGGGGGATCCGGAATGGATGATCTGGTTAAGATGATGGAAGAAACAGGACTGCCATTTGCCTACGACCACTTTGAAGAGGGGGAAGCAGCAGAGCCACCGTTTGTATGCTATCTTCTTCCGCAGAGTAATCATTTTTCTGCGGACGGAAAGGTGTATCTGAAGATTACGGAAATCCATATCGAACTGTATACCGACTGTAAGGACTTGTCGGCAGAACAGAAAGTAGAAGCCGTGCTGGATAAGCAGGGTATTTTTTATGAGAAATCCGAGGTATGGATTGAAAGCGAGAAATTGTATGAAGTCCTGTATTCATTTGAGATGGAGGTTTAGACATGGGAAATAAAGTAAAATATAATCTGAAAAATGTCCATGCAGCAAAGCTGAAGGAAACAGTGAGCAGCAGCGGTGAGACAACATTTTCTTATGAAAATCCAAAGGCAATCCCCGGAGCAGTCAGTATCAGCTTGGATGCGGAAGGGGAATCCACACCGTTTTATGCAGACGGTATCGTATATTTCCGTTCCGTGACCAATAACGGATACAGTGGTGATCTGGAAATTGCACTGATCCCGGAGTGGTTCCGGACGGAGATCTTACAGGAGAAGCTGGATGGAAAAGGCGTGCTTGTGGAAAGTACAAACATCGGGGAAAGTGTAAAATTTGCCTGTTATTTGAATTTGACGGGGATGTGAATAGTATTCGCCATGTGATGTATAACTGTACGGCATCCCGCCCGTCCATCGAATCCGAAACAAAAGAGGATACGATCGAACCTGGAACGGAGAAGCTGTCACTGACAGCTGATCCGAGAAGTGACGGACTGGTAAAGAGCCGTACCGGAGATACCACGGATGCAGCGACATATGCGAACTGGTATAAGTCCGTATATATTCCGTCAGAAACAGAAGAAAGCAGTGCGAAAGGATAAGGTGAAAGGATATGTTAAAAAGAGAAATTGAAATCTGTGGGAAAAAGATCCCGTTCCGGTCATCTGCGACCGTTCCGAGATTATACCGTGCAAAGTTCAAGAGGGATATTTTTAAGGATCTGTCGAAACTGGAAAAATCCTATAAGGGTAAGACCGAGGATGGGGATGAATTCCAGATCGATGACCTGGAGATCTTTGAGAATGTTGCATATATCATGGCCTACCATGCGGATAACAGCATCCCGGCATCCATTGATGACTGGCTGGACCAGTTTGATATGTTTTCCATCTATGAGGTACTGCCTCAGATCCTGGAACTGTGGGGAGATAACCTTGCAACAGAGGTGGCAGCAAAAAAAGGCCTGGCAGAAGTGAACGGGAAATGACAACACCGCTGTTCCTTCTGCGCAGCGTAGAGATTGGAATATCCATATCGGATCTGGATCTTCTGACGGTGGGGCTGGTGATCGATATGTGGACGGAAAAAGCAAATGATAGCGTGAAATATAATAAGATCGCCACGCAGGATGATTTTGATAAATTCTGATAGCAGCATCAGAAAAATCATGTTATTATGCTATTGTATAATTTCTGTTTGAAAGAATACAGAAATTATTCTCCACTCCTGAGAAAATAATTATGCAGGGATAATCCTTGGAAAATATTCTATGGATTCAGCTTAGAAGGTGACAAAAGTGTCCGCTATCTTCTGCAGGTTATTTAATGGAATCAGGAAGAAAGGAGGATAACTATGGCTAAGAGAAAAGGAGTATCCGGTAAAACTCATACGAAACAGCAGCTTAATGATTATGCCAATCAGAATAATCCGAATAATAAGGCATACCGGGCGAGAAGAACAAACGAAGAAAAAGCCCGAAAAACAAGGAATCACTTTGACCAGGATATGATCTATTATGAGCCGGATCTTGGTTTTGGCTGGTGTGATGACTAGGATTTGAGAAAGGCAGGTATTTGTATGGGAAACTTTTTTTATGACCTGTTTAATGGAAAGACGGGCTATACAATATCGGATAACATGGCAGTGGATGAAGATGGTGATCTTTTAATGAGGTTATCTGATCATACGGTTATGGATATGGATACAGGGAAAATTGGTTTTTTATCATCGGCAGGAAATCTGTTTGATGAGGAAGATGAATGGTAATGTAAACCTGATATGACGAATGAAAAGCATCGCATTTGCGGTGCTTTTCCTATACTTAGAAAATTATGTTTTTATGAAAATGAGGCATCGATCATTTAGTTGTGATCGGTGCTTTTTTTCTGCCATGACAGGGGAGGTGTGTGCAGGTGGCAAGCAGGATTAAAGGAATCACGGTCGAGATTGGAGGGGATACCACTGGTCTTGAAAAAGCCCTGAAAAATGTAAATGCAACGATCAGGACGACCCAGTCCTCGTTGAAGGATGTCAATAAGCTGTTAAAGCTGGATCCGGCAAATACAGAGCTGCTTGCACAGAAGCAGAAACTTTTAAAGGATGTCATCGGTTCTACCAAAGAAAAACTGGATGCTTTAAAAACAGCACAGGAACAGGCAAAGCAGCAGCTGGAGAACGGGGATCTGGGACAGGACAAATATGATGCCCTTCAGAGGGAGATCATCGAAACGGAACAGGAACTCCAAAAGCTGGCACAGGAAGCGGTAAATTCCAATGCTGCTCTTGCGAAAATCGAAGAGGCCGGTGGGAAACTGGAGTCAGTCGGAAATAAGATATCCGGTGTCGGAACAAAAATGCTTCCCGTTACGGCGGCAGTTGCAGGTCTTGGTACTGTAGCAGTGAAGACTACGGCAGATTTTGATTCTTCCATGAGCCAGGTACAGGCCACGATGGGAATTACGGCTGATTCCATGTCAAAGGTGGATGGCCAGTCAGTAAACACAATGGATACCCTGCGTACCCTGGCGAAGCAGATGGGAGAGAAAACAGCCTTTTCTGCAAGTGAGTGTGCACAGGCACTTAATTACCTTGCTTTGGCAGGTTATGATACACAGCAGATGTGTGATACGCTTCCAACGGTACTGAATCTGGCAGCCGCAGGAGATATCGATCTTGCATCTGCATCGGATATGGTAACGGATGCCATGTCAGCCCTTGGCATGCAGACGGATGAAGCCAATACAATGGTCGATCAGATGGCAAAAACAGCATCGACCACGAACACATCCGTGGCACAGCTTGGGGAAGGAATCCTTACCATTGGTGCAACTGCCAAATCCGTAAAAGGCGGTACGGCAGAATTAAATACAGCCCTTGGTATTCTGGCAAATAATGGTATCAAGGGAGCAGAGGGCGGTACACATCTTAGAAACGTGATCCTTGCATTACAGAGTCCGACCGATAAGGCGGCTGCCTGTATGGAGAGTCTCGGCCTTCAGGTTTATGATTCGCAGGGAAACATGCGGAGTCTGAACGATATCCTTTCTGACCTTAATAAGTCTATGGATGGCATGACCTCTGCAGAGAAGAATAATATCATCAGTACGATCTTTAATAAAACGGATCTGTCATCCGTAAATTCCCTGCTTGCAAATACCGGGGATACCTGGGACAGCCTTCAGAAGTCCATTACGGAATCCGGTGGTGCTGCACAGCAGATGGCAGATACACAGCTTGATAACCTGTCCGGTCAGATCACCATCTTAAAATCAGCGGTGGAAGGTCTGGCCATTTCTTTTGGAGAGGCGCTTATGCCTGTGATCCGGAGTCTTGTCTCCAAGATACAGGGATTTGTAGATAAGCTGAACAGCATGGATGAATCCCAGAGAAATCTGATCATCCGTGTTGCAGCGGTGGCTGCAGCCATCGGACCGTTCCTGATCATTCTTGGGAAAACGATCTCAACCGTAGGAACAGCGATGAAAGGCTTTTCTTCCCTTGCCAAAGGAATCGCAAGTCTTGGAGTAAAAATCGCAGGAAGCAGCGGTTCGGTAACCGGGCTTGCAAGTGCACTTGGGGCGGTAGCAGGGCCTGTGCTGGCGGTTATTGCCGTGGTGGCCGTTTTAGTGGCTGCGTTTAAACATCTGTGGGATACCAACGAGGAATTCAGAAATGCCATGACAGCAATCTGGGAAGGTATTGTCAAGAAGGTACAGGCATTTGTTGAAGAGATCAAGGAAAGGCTGGCAGCCCTTAATATTGATTTTACTGCAGTGGTAAATACACTGAAAAAAATCTGGAATGGTTTCTGCGAACTCCTGGCACCTGTGTTTGAAGCAGCATTCAGTGTCATTTCAACGGTTCTTGGTACAGTACTTGATGTATTGACGGGACTGCTTGATGTGTTTATCGGACTTTTCACAGGAAACTGGGAGCAGATGTGGTCGGGGATTAAGGAGATATTCTCCGGCATCTGGAATGGCATCACTGGAATCTTTACGGCAGCAGTGAACCTTATCCGAGGGATTGCGGATACGATTCTTGGATGGTTCGGGACAAGCTGGAATGCAGTATGGACTTCCGTATCCACATTCTTTACGAATATCTGGAATGGAATCACCGCATTCTTTAACGGAGTATGGGAGACCATCAAGAATGTTGTGCAGGTGGGGATTCTCTTTATCGGTTCGCTTTTGGAAGCAGCGTTTAATATCATTACGTTGCCGTTCCGGTTCATATGGGAGAACTGTAAGGAGATCATTATCTCCGTATGGAACACAATAAAGAGCACCGTTTCGACCGTGATCAATGCCGTGGCATCGGTAATTTCTACGGTCATGAATACCATAAAGACCGTAATCAGCACCATCTGGGATGCAGTCAGTACAAAGATATCTACCGTGCTGAATGCCATTAAGACGGTAGTAACTACGGTATTTAATGCAGTAAAAACGGTAGCGGTTACGGTGTGGAATGGAATCAAAACTGCAATCAGCACGGTTGTTGACGGCATTAAAAGTAAAGTGTCTTCCGTATTTGAGACTTTGAAGAGTACGCTTTCTTCTATTTTTAATGGAATCAAATCGACAGCGGTGTCTGTGTGGAATGGAATCAAGAGTGCAATCGTTACACCGATTGAGGCAGCACGGGATACCATTAAAGGAATCGTGGAAAAGATCACGGGGTTCTTTAATGGCATGCACCTGTCGCTTCCGCATATCAAGTTACCGCATTTCAGTATCAGTGGGAAATTGTCACTTGCTCCGCCAAGTGTACCGCATCTGAATATCGATTGGTACAAGGAAGGCGGTATCATGACAGGACCGACCATATTTGGCATGAACGGGTCGAGTCTTATGGCAGGAGGGGAAGCCGGAAAAGAAGCGGTTCTTCCACTGAAAGGCTTTTATGAACAGCTGGAAAATATCCTGACAAACAGGCTGAATACTTCAGCAATGGAGCAGTATCTGGCTGTGATAGCAGAAAACAGTGGAAAGGGCATCTATCTGGATGACGGAACGCTGATAGGAAAACTGGCACCCGGGATCAATCAGAAACTGGGCATGCAGAAATTTAAAGCAGAAAGGGGCATGGTCTGATGAGCGAATATACAACCGCAGGATTTGGGGCAACGATCAATGGAAAGCACACATGGAAAGATTATGGTCTTGTGATCGGCAATACGGATATCGTAAGTGAGCCATCCCCGAAAACTAATTATATTGAAGTGCCTGGAAGCAGTATCAGAATTGACCTTACGGAAACGCTGACAGGACAGGTGGAATATGAGTCCAGACAGCTTAAGTTTTCTTTAGGGAAAATGGAAAGGGAAGATTTGTGGCCGGTGTTTTACCGGACATTTCTGAAGGCATATCAGGGCAAAGAAGTACGGGTTGTTCTGGATCAGGAGCCGGATGTGTATTATCACGGACGCACAGAAGTTTCGGGGTTTTCAAGAAATGGAAGGCTCGGCACATTTACCCTGACGATAGATGCGGATGCGTATAAATACGAAATTAATGTGTCAAGTGAGGATTGGCTGTGGGACGTATTGAATTTTGAAACAGGGATCATCCGTGATTACCGTGGGATCAGTGTCTCTGGAAGCAGCAGTAAACTTCTGGAAGGAAGCGGTATCCTGTTGTGCCAGTATTTTACGTCAATAATCTTGATGAGAGTGCGTCAAACTACATTACTTTTAATGGAACGAGATACACCCTGCAGCAGGGCAGAAACCGCTTTGCAGATCTGGTCATTCCGGTCAGCGGAGGCAGACTTTATTTTTACGGGACATATACAGTGAGTATTGAGTTCCGGGGAGGGAGTCTGTAAATGTATAAGTATTTTGTGACGATCAGCTTTTGTATCTTCCGGGAGATCAGGAGCTGGTCATTTTTAATACCAAGCTGGAACTGGCAGATAACAAATCCGGTTCATTTGAGTTTGATATCCCGGCAGTAAACCCGATGTATGACAGGATGAAAAAGCTGACTTCCGTTATCCGGGTAGAAAAGGATGGGGACAGTATTTTCTACGGACGCATCCTTAGTATGGAGAAGAACTTTTATAATACCCGGACAGTGGTGTGCGAAGGGGAACTTGCCTATCTTCTGGATTCGATACAGGAGCCGAAGGCATACCACAGCTATACCGTGAGGAGTTTCTTGAATACCCTGCTGGCTGTGCATAACAGGCAGACAACAATGGAAAAACGGCTTGCTGTCACATTTAACTCCAAATGTGCGGGGGAAAGCGGATCTTATGATAACCTTTCCCTTTACTATCAGTCGGGAAGTACCACATATGCTGTTTTTACGAAAAAAAGGGCGGATGATGTGGCTGGAAAAACATTTATTGTACCTGCCGGAGACTTTTATGTGTACTGGCATACGGACGCATCGGTTAATAAATATTATGGATTTTCTATAGACAGTGTAGAGTTCACAGCAGGGTTCCGGACACAGCAGTTG
>ENA-OQCS01000740-OQCS01000740.1-human-gut-metagenome-genome-assembly--contig:-NODE-740-length-18114-cov-3.010952_pt1 | contig 18114 bp, 30 predicted proteins | sample MGYA00242757_ERZ504575 | MGnify/ENA primary metagenome ERZ504575 (study PRJEB26092, sample SAMD00036297) | human gut metagenome | host: Homo sapiens | study: EMG produced TPA metagenomics assembly of...
TGCGCAAATGAGAAAAAAATGTAACAGTCTTCATAAAATGTTCATATCTATCTGGTAAAGTTTTTTATATATGTGAAGATTGCGGAAGCGCATATGCGCAGAGCAGTTCGGTATGGAATACAGATGTATGGAGAAAGAAATGTATGGAAAATGACCCAAAACCTTACAAATTCATGAAAGAGAGCATCAAAAAGCAGCCGCCCGACTGGAAAAAGATTGTTCTTCTGATTGCCGGATGGCTGGCACTTGCGGCGCTTGGCGGTCTGGTTGCGGCTGCGGTATTTGCGGTGACAGAGCCAAAGATTGCAGAAGCAGTTACCAGGGAAGAGCCGCCGGCGAAAGTGGATATCCCGGGAGATGAGGATCCAAACAGCGGACAGGAGCCGGATGAGACAATTACCGCATCTTCGGCGAGTGCGTCGGTAGACAGCAGCGGCTCCGGTTCGGAAATCAGCAGTTCTACAGTGGATAGCAGTACTTCAGAAAGCAGTGTATCCGAAAGTATGGTTTCCGAAAGCACAGAGGAGAATGGAGCGGCAGAGGGAACGGAAAGCAGCACTTCCGAAGAGCCGGAGGAGGGCAGCGAGGTTTCCAGTGTCGATGGGGAAACGGATGCGGAGGAAAAGGACAGCAGCCTGAAAAATTATGAAGCGCTCTACCAGGATATGCTGGAAGTAACGGAAAACCAAAACGAGCGCTGGTTACCGTCATCGGCATTACCAATCAGATGGACTATTTTAACCAGAACTATGAAAACCAGCAGCAGATTTCCGGTCTGATTGTTGCGGACAACGGGCAGGATCTCTTTATTCTGACGGAATACCGCATCGTGGAAAATGTGGAGCGGATTCAGGTCACCTTCTGGGACGAGACGATGGTGGATGCCACATACCAGCGCCACGATCCGAGCACCGGCCTTACGATTGTGAAGGTGGATGAATCGAAGCTGGATGAGGAAACACGGGACGGTCTTGCGGTTGCGCCGCTCGGCAGTTCGTATCTCGTCAGCCAGGGTGACCCGGTCGTGGCTGTCGGAAGCCCGGTCGGCTATAGCAATTCGATTGCGTATGGTGTGGTGACTTCGGTTACGAACAAGATTTCCGCGCTGGACAATGAGTACAATCTGCTGACCACCGACATCCTCGGCAGCACGGACGGCAGCGGCATTCTGGTAAATCTTGACGGCGAAATCGTCGGCATTATTGCGCAGAGTTACAGTGCCAAGGGAAACAACGTGGTGACGGGCATTGCGATTTCCCAGATCAAAAAGCTGATCGAAAATCTTTCCAACAACGTGAGCCGCGCGTATATCGGCATCCGCGGACAGGATGTCACAGAAGAACTTTCCGATAAAACCGGCATTCCAAAAGGCGTTCTCATCAGCCGCGTCGCAGAGATTCTCCGGCGATGATGGCGGGCATGAAAGAGTACGATGTGATTGTAAAGGTCGGGGAGCACAAGGTTGAGACGATCAAACAGTACCATGAACAGCTTGGCAAATACAGCACAGGAGACGTGGTTACCGTGACGGCGATGCGGAAAGGCGCTGAAGGGTATGCGGAGATGACGTTTGATGTGACGATGGGGGAAGTATAAAAAACAGAGGCTTTCGGGAGCAGAAAAAGCCGGTTTTAGCCGGTGGGGCTTCCGGAAGCTTTTCTTTTCGAATGGTTTTCCACTGGCGGATGAAAAATACGTGCATTCTGCAGGAAAATCTGGTAGAATTGGTAAGGCATGCAGGAGCACAGGCTTTGCATCATAAAAACGGCATCATAGAAACAAAAACGGAACACTGTGTCCGCATTTATTTTAGAAAAAGAGGATTTATTTTTATGAAGTATATCAACGAACTCCGGGAAGGAAACCGCATTTCCGGAATTTATCTCTGCAAACATAAACAGTCGGCTGTTACCAAAACGGAAAACAGTACGAAAACGTGATCTTACAGGATAAAACCGGTACGATCGATGCGAAAATCTGGGATCCGAATTCTATGGGAATCCGTGAATTTGAAGCACTGGATTATGTAGATATTATGGGAGATGTTTCCAGTTTCAATGGAGCACTTCAGGTTTCCATTAAAAATGCAAGAAAAGCGGAAGAGGCGAATATAATCCGGCGGACTATCTGCCGACGAGCCGTTACGACATCAATACGATGTATCAGGAGCTGATCTCCTGGATCGGAACGGTGAAAAATCAGTATCTCTCCGAACTGCTGACGTATTATTTTATCCAGGATCAGGAGACCGCAAAACGGTTCCGCATGAGCTCTGCAGCAAAAAGCGTGCATCACGGATTCGTCGGCGGCCTTTTAGAGCATACGTTAAGTGTCACCCGTTTCTGCGATTTTATGGTAAAATCGTATCCGATTCTGAACCGCGATCTGCTGATTACGGCAGCAATTCTGCACGATATCGGAAAGACGAAAGAACTCTCCTTATTCCCGCAGAACGATTACACCAATGACGGACAGCTGCTCGGCCACATCATGATCGGTGCGGAGATGGTACACGATGCGGCGCAGAAGATCGACGGTTTCCCACAGGAACTCGAGAATCAGTTAAAGCACTGCATTCTGGCGCACCACGGCGAGCTGGAATACGGTTCCCCGAAAAAACCGGCAATGGTAGAGGCGGTAGCGCTGAACCTGGTGGACAATGCCGATGCCAAAATGGAAACCCTGACCGAGCTGTTTGACGCAGCGCCGGCCGGCAATGAGTGGCTTGGCTACAACCGGTTTTTTGAGTCCAACATCCGCAGAACAGGAGACTTTTCATGAACTATCAGAAAAATGATGTACTGACGGTGAAAATTGAAGATATGGGACACGACGGAGAGGGTATAGGCAAATGCGAGGGCTATACCCTCTTTGTCAAGGACACCGTCATCGGCGATCTTGCCGAGGTAAAAGTGATCAAAGCAAAGAAAAATTACGGCTACGCGCGCTGATGCGCCTGATCGAGCCGTCCGCGCACCGCGTCGAGCCGGTCTGCCCGGTTGCACGTCCGTGCGGCGGATGCCAGTTGCAGATGCTCGACTATGCGGAGCAGCTTCGCTTTAAGGAGAAGAAAATCGCCGGAAATCTCCAGCGCATCGGCGGCATGGCGGAGATCCCGATGGAGCCGATCGTGGGGATGGAAAATCCGTTCCGCTATCGAAACAAAGCCCAGTTTCCGATCGGGCAGGATAGAAATGGAAAGCTGATTACGGGATTTTATGCGGGAAGAACGCATCAGATCATGGAAAACCGGAACTGTTATCTCGGCGTGGAGCAGAACGAGGAGATTCTGAACCGCATTCTTGCCTGGATGGAGGAGAACGGCGTTCCGGCATACAACGAGGAGACCGGCAAAGGCCTGGTGCGCCATGTGCTGATCCGGTTTGGATTTATGACGAAAGAGATTATGGTCTGTCTCGTTGTGAACGGAAAGAAACTGCCGGCCGAGGAGAAACTCATCAAATCGCTGACAGAACTCGAAGGCATAACAAGCATTACCCTAAGCGCAAACCGTGAGCGGACCAATGTGATCATGGGAAAAGAAATCCGCTGCCTGTGGGGACAGGGGTATATCACCGACTATATTGGAACCGTAAAATATCGGATCTCCCCGCTGTCCTTCTACCAGGTCAACCCGGCGCAGACGGAAAAGCTGTACGGTCTTGCCCTGGAATACGCAGGCCTCACCGGAAATGAGACGGTCTGGGATCTCTACTGCGGCATCGGAACGATTTCCCTGTTCCTCGCGCAGAAAGCCAAAAAAGTCTACGGCGTCGAAATCGTCCCGGAGGCAATCGCGGATGCGAAGAACAATGCGAAAATTAACGAGATCGAAAACGCTGAATTTTTCGTTGGAAAATCGGAAGAGATTCTTCCGGCCTACTACGAACAGTACGCCAAAGACCACCCGGGCGAACACGCCCACGCGGACGTAATCGTCGTCGATCCGCCGAGAAAAGGCTGCGAAGAAAACCTCCTCCACACCATGGCCAGCATGCAGCCGGACCGCATCGTGTATGTATCCTGCGATTCCGCAACGCTGGCACGAGATGTGAAGGTGCTTGGGGAGCTGGGGTATGAAGTAAAGAAAGTCCGAGGGGTTGACCAATTCCCGATGACGTGCCATGTGGAAGTCGTGTGTTGTCTACATCGGGTGAATTCGTAGAAATCCTTAGTTTTAGGCACTTTGCGAGGTATATGAGTTTCACACCCACAGGCAAACAGGGCAAGAAAAAGCAGATTATGAACGGCATTGAAGTGTCGGTAGTATTGCATCTGGTATGAGGAAACACATTCGGATGAAATTAACATTTTTTTATTCAATAGCATAGAAAAGAACCGAAAGGACGCTTGTTTTCAGAGTTTCTGAAAGATGAGTGTCCTTTTCTTCTATCCAGAATCAAAGGAGCAGATAAAAAATGGCAAGGAAAAAAGAAATGTGTTCATTAAAGAGCAACGAGCCGGGTGCAGGCATTGTACTGATGAGTTTGGATGAACTTCATAGCTTTGAGGGACATCCATTCAAGGTGGAAAGAAATCAGGAATTGTTTGAACTAAGAAACAGCATTGAAAAAGAAGGAGTGTTAGTACCGTTATTAGTGCGGAAAAATCCTCATGGCAACGATTACGAAATCATATCCGGACACAGAAGAAAAGAGGCTGCACGCTGGGCAGGTCTTACGGGAAGTTCCGGCGATTATCCGGGAACTGGATGATGACCAGTCGGTCATAGCGATGGTAGACAGTAATCTTCAAAGAGAGAAGATATTGCCAAGCGAGAAAGCGTTTGCTTATAAGATGAGGCTGGAAGCAATGAAGCATCAGGCAGAGCGGATATTGGGATTTCGGACCCAGTGGAACCGAAGTGTGGTGCAGAACTTGTCAATGTATCAAAGTTGGAAGCCGAAATACAGGAACTTGGCAAAGTGAAAATAAAGAAAAATGATGATACCGGATGCAAGCGGAGCATGAACAGCTTGCGAGGATGGTCGGAGAAAGTGTGACGCAGATCAAACGATATATCCGACTGACGAATCTGATACCGAAGATATTGGAGATGGTTGACAGGGAAGTGCTTGCCATACGTTCGGCAGTGGAATTATCATTTCTGACAGAGGAAGAACAGTATGAACTTCATGCTGTCATGGAACTGGAACAAAGTATTCCAAATATTTCACAGGCAAATCGCTTAAAGCGGATGAGCCAGCAGAACTGTCTTGATATGGATAAAATTTATGAGATTTTACAGGAGACAAAGCCAAATCAGAAAGAACAGATTAAGATACCTTTGGAACTTGTCGGAAATATTTCCCGGCAGATTATACTCCGGCACAGCAGATGGAGCTGATAGAAAAGTTGCTGAAAAACTGGGCAAAACAGAATATGACAATGGCGAAATAAGAAAGGATGGAAAAAATTATGACAAAATTGACTTATACAAATGTAAATGGATATCTGATTCCAAATCTCACCTACAAATCCGGTGAGCAGATGGAAAAGCTTGGTAAATATGGATTTTTACGCAGAGACTATTTGAAGAATCATAGGAATTCTTTGTATCAGGTAATGCTTTTGCAGGATACAATCGGAGAGCATCTTCTGGAAGTGGATAAGGCTGCCAGAGAACGGGAAGAAATTATCCTGAGACAGTTGGAAGAAAAAGCTCCATTGCCGGATAAGGAGAAAGATCAGATGGCATGGGTAAGAGCTGCCAATCAGCACAGAGCAATTGCGGAAGAAATTATTCTGAAGGAACTGATTTATGTTTAAAGAAAAGAGCTAAAAGGCTACGCAGTGCGTAGCAAATAGAGTATAACAAGCATTGAAAATGAATAAATGCAAAGAAAGGCGTGAGTCATAGAAAGTGGCTTGCGCTTTTTTATTTGCTTTGAAGGGAAGTGATGAATATGAACAAGAATTTTTTTAGGCATTATATGGAAACGGAGCCGGAAGGTACTGCAAAGGAGTATATCTTTCTGGTGGACAATCAGAATATTGCGATGAATATTATTGCCTCCTCTTATCAGGCACTTTATATCGGACAGGAAGACAATCAATACTATTTCAACGTGGACAGTTTTATAGAAGAAATGTCAGAGATTCAGTTTGTGGGAGCTGTCAAAGCTCCTATCATTATGTGGCAGCCTGTACGACCAAATGGATGAATGACCGGATACTGGAATTTTGCAAGGAAGCAGGTCTGGACGCAAAAGTCGGGTGGCAGTTATTCAAAGAAAAAGAATATCTGGGAAACTGGATAATCAGCCAGAACTAGGGAAAGCATTGGAACAATTTATCCTGCGGTTTGAACGAGATCCAAAGGAAGAACCGGATTTAAGCCGTTTTCATAAATTTGATGCAAAAGGAATGTAAAAGGTGTCCGTGATATGGAAATCGTGGATTATCTGGTGGAAAATGTGCAGTTCTTTGTGATGGGAGTAACCCCATATTATTACGACCATGGTGTTTATCGGGAAGATTATGAGGGCGTGAGACTGAAATACCGAATCCAGAAACTCATCTATCGGGATCAGATACAAAGCAATGTGATTAAACGGGTATATAATCTTCTGATCGCACAGCCAAAGGTTCACCGGGAGTCATATGAACTGAATAAACAGCCGGTACACTGGATCAACTTAAAAATGGATATTACGATCCGATCACCGGAGAAATGATGGAACACAACCCAGACTATCTGACAATCAATCAGATTCCGTTCACTTATCACCCGGAAGATCAGGAGCAGATCCTGAAAGGCGGTGAAAACATCCGCAGATATTTGGAAACTTCTATCCCGAATAAAGAAGAACAGCGGATGTTCTGGGAATATTTCGGGTATTGTATGACACAGGATACCCAGTTCCAAAAATTCCTTACGTTAAAGGGAAATGGCGGAACAGGAAAATCGGTGGCGGTGTCATTGATTCAGCATGTGATCGGAACTGAAAATACGTCCAGTATCTCGTTGCAGGATTTAAATAAGAGATTTTATGCCACCGGATTGTATGGAAAACTGTTAAATGCCTGTGCGGATATCCCCTGTAAAGCAATGGAGGCTACGGATGTACTGAAGAAAGCGGTGGGCGAGGATACGCTGATCTATGAGAAAAAGGGGCAGGATGCCATTCATTTTCATTCTTATGCAAAACTCTTATTTTCCACCAATGAAATGCCACAGAACCTGGAGGATAAATCCGATGCATTTTACCGGAGACTATTGATCCTTGATATGAATCAGGTAGTAAAGAATGGTGAAAAAGATCTGCATTTGAAAGAAAAGGTACAGGCGGAATCGGATTATGCCATCCACATGGCAATGATTGCACTGAAGGGATTGTATCAAAGAGGACATTTTACAGAGAGTGAACGCAGCAAATCCTGTGTAAGAGAAATTCAGCGTGCATCAGACAGTATCTGTGCTTTTACGGATGAAATGCTGGTGCGTGAGCAGGGAAAAACGCCTGAAACGAAGTGAAGTTTTCAATATGTATGAAGAATATTGCAAAGAGAATGGCAGACAGGGACATGGGAAGTCCAATTTCTTTAAGAATATGGCAGACAAGGGATTTCTGTTGAAACAGTATAATGGTGAATTCTATTATCAGGATATTGCTGTTAGGGAAGAAGAATTTCATACAGTAAAACCAGAAGAGAGGATACCTTTTGACGAGGGCGAAAAAGATTATAAACAAATGGAACTTAATGTAAGACAGGAAGTTAAGGGCATTTAGGGCAAAATAAGCAAAAATAAATGATACCGGAGCGAAAAAGAAAAATCAGAAAACTGCCGGAGTGCATAAAATTTTGCTTTTTTTACACTTTTTGCCCTTTATCCATTCAGTAAAGAATGGATTTGATACAAAAAATACTTTTTTCCAAATATGGGAGAAAGTCAGAAAACGAAGAAAGAACGAGGTATATGATTATGAGAATGATGAAAACAAACAAAAACGAGACAATTATAGTGACCGGGATTGATCACGGTTATGGCAACATGAAAACTGCAACCAGATGCTTTCCTTCCGGTGTGGTGAGATATGAGAAAGAGCCAATCTTCCAGAACAACCTTCTTGTTTACAATGGCATGTATTATCAGATCGGAGAGGAACATAAGGAGTTCTGTGCAGAGAAAACGCAGGATGACGACTATTATGTGCTGACACTGGCTGCAATTGCAAAAGAACTGGAAGGAAAAGGAATGAACAGGGCAAAGGTACACCTTGCTGCTGGACTTCCATTAACCTGGGTGGCTACTCAGAAAGAGGATTTTCAAAAATATCTGCTTCAGAATGATAGCGTGGATTTTATGTTCCGTAATAAGGAGTACCATGTAGAATTTGCGGGAGCTGATATCTACCACAGGGATTTGCGGCAGCTTTTTACCGCTTGCAGGATTTCAAGGGGATCAATATGCTGGCTGATATTGGAAATGGAACCATGAACATTATGTATATCAACAATTCCCGTCCGGTAGAGAAGAGATGTTTTACAGAAAAATATGGAACGCACCAGTGTGTGCTTGCAGTACGGGAAAGTCTGCTGAAAGAACTGGGAACGGTGGTGGATGATCTTGTGATTGAACAGGTGATTCGTACCGGAACAGCAGACATTGGAGAAAAGTATCTGGCTGTGATCCGTAAGGCTGCTAGTGATTATACAAAAGAAATTTTTCATAAGCTGAGAGAACGGGAATACAATTCGGAACTGATGCGTTTATATGTAGTTGGTGGCGGTGGTTGCATGATTCAGAACTTTGGAGATTATGACAAAGACAGAGTAACGATTGTGCGAGACATCTGTGCAACAGCCAAAGGGTATGAGGCTATGACAGTAAGAAAAATTCAGAAAAATGGAGGGATGCTGGTATGAGAAAAGAAAGGAAAATTATCAACACCAATATACGCCTGAATCTTTGTGACGAGCAGGATCGGCAGGCATGGGAATATCTTCAGACCATGGACAGACAGAAATATAAATCCTATACAAAAGCAGTTGTGGCAGCGTTGAACGATTATTTTGCCAGAGAGTACAGGAATGAAGAAGATCCATATCTGGAAACCAGAGAAAAGGAAGATGCTTTCCTGGAAAGAGTGGAGACAGCTATCCGGGATGGAGTGAAAGAATCCGTTCCGATGGCTATGGCAAAGAATTTGTTTGAAATGATTACGCCATTTGTAAAAGAATCGGTGGGAGAAAAAGAATTGCCTGATTTTGCAAAAGAAAAGGTAAATGAGCGTCACATGGAAGATATGACGGACTGGGAACAGGAAGCTGATCTGGATGCGGCACTGGACTTTGCAGATAGTTTTTAACTGGCTATAAAGAAATAAAGCAGTCCGGCTTTCTTACAAAAATCGGGCTGCTTTAAGTGGAGCTGTTTTTACTTCTTGGATATGGACGTTTATCATCAGTAAGGTTTAACAGATAATCAACACTGGTATTATGAAATTCTGCCAGCTTAATCAGAATCTGAGTGGGAATATCAACATCGCCACACTCATAATTGCTGTAAATACGTTGACTGCAATTTAGAATTTCGCCCATGTTTTTCTGTGTCAGATCACGGTCTTCACGGAGATCACGAATTCTTTTATACATGCTTTTCACCTCACGCTTAATAATAAACTAGCGAGATATTCACTATTGAGATATAGCGAGAAATTCGCTACAATGAGCTTATAAACTTAGGAGGATGGAGAAGAATGAAAAAGAAGATACAAAAGATTTTGATATGGATTTTTGAACTGAGTTTATTTTGTGGATATTTTTATATTTTATTCGTGAATCTGGTGTGTGGACTTGGCTATGGGGGAATAGCAAGCAGGGGACAGGCAATTAAAATTTTAATAGTTTCATTTGCCCTGGCGGTAGCACTTCCGGGATTAATCTGGTATCAGCACCGTAGGATTATAAAATTGGAAAAATTATTGGATGAGGTCTATGAGATTTTGATCAAATAAAATAACAGTAATGGAAATATTGAATGGCAGAATAAAATTGTTCAGTAAAAAGAGAATAACAGAAAAAGAGATTAGCAGTGATGACATTTCTGAGACGAAAATTCAGAAAAAGGTTATGGCTGCTATTTTTATGTTTTGTAGCAGAAAAAGAAAGTGAATTAGAAGCAATGTAACAGAAAATGTGGAGAAGAATGTCAGAAAAAGATGGTGCGCCGGATACGGCATAGGATTGTCCGGTACTTCGCACGGAGTGGTGTGTGAAAAGCCTGTTCCAGAAAGCTGGAATACTCTGTAAAGGGGAGTATTCCGGATTTCCTCCACAGTCTTTCCCCACACCACAAAACCACCATCATCAGCCGCTTTCTATTCTGGAAGATGCCGCCGGAAGAAACATTGAGGAAGTCTTTGCTGTGGCGGCAGATGACAGGCAAGTTTCGCAAAGTGGCAAGCCACTATGCACCGGAGCCAGCCTTTGGGCTGTTCCTAAACTTGCCAGAGGGCTCCGCCCCTTGGAACCCCGGCACGTCAATGGCGTAAGTATTCCTGCGAAATGTCCACCGGACATTCCTACGGAACACTTACTGATTGACTGGGACGCTGTCCTGCACCTGTATAAGAGAGCGTTGCACTCTCTTATAAATCTCCTACCAATATGCCGCCAGAACGCTGTGGCTGTTAACAAAGAATGAAAATCAAGCAATGAAAGGAGACAAAAGCCTATGAGAAAACGAAATCATACAGTAACCATACGGATGAATAAAGAGGAATACGATTTGTTTCAGAGCAAGGTTAAAGAATCCGGAAGAACACAGCAGGAAGTTGTGATAAAAGCAATCGCAGACTTGAAGATAGCATCGGCAGAGGAAATAGAAGAACTGAAAAGACTGAACCAGATGTTTGCGGATATCCTTTGTCAGCTCCGGGGAGCTACGACAAATATCAACCAGATTGCAAGAAAACTGCATACAGATGGAGAAATCCCAAACGACAGTATGTTGTATTTCCTCAATAAAAATATTCTCAAGTATCGGAAGGAGAGTGAAAGGATATGGCAGTTAATAAGACGATTAATAAGCGGACAAATACACATGGAGCAATGAGAAATTGTATTGAATATGTTTTACGGCAGGACAAGACAAGTGAGCTGCTTACTTATATAACAGGCCCGTACTGTCACAATGAAATTAATTATGATCTGGTGTACAGAACCTTTTTGGAAGAAAAGAAGATGTGGAATAAAGATACAGGGAGAATGTATGCCCACAACATTATTTCCTGGCATAAGGATGAGCAGATCACCCCGGAGCAGGCATTTGAATTTGGAAAAGAGTTTGCAGAAAATTGGTTCAGTGGATTCCAGACCTTAGTGCTGTGCATAAGGATAAAGACCATATCCACTGCCATTTGGTTACTAATTCAGTGAGTTATGAAGATGGGAGAAAGCTGCATAACACTAGAAAAGATCTGGAACGTATGAAACAGCTTACCAATCAGATGTGCCGGGAACGAGGACTGACCGTTGCCGAAAAAGGAAAGCATTTTGATGGAAGTCAGATTGAAAAAGGGGAAGTCATTGCATGGAGCAAAGACAAATATAATCTGTTCCGTCAGCAGGTAAAGGATAGCTTTGTAGCGGACTGTGCAATGGCAGTGTTAAAAGCACTGGAAAATTGTATCAGCAAAGAAAAGTTTATAGAAAAAATGAAGCAGTTCGGATGGAACGTAAACTGGACAGAGAAACGGAAGCACATTACTTTTCAGAACCAAGAGGGAAAGAAAGTACGTGACAGTAATCTGTTCAAAACATTTCATTTGGATATCAGCAAGGAGGGACTAGAGAATGAATTAATGGAAATAGGAAAAAAGCCAGAGATTCAGCCAACAGAGACAGCAGATCAGATGAAGAACTTGCCGGATACTACCGACAAGTGGAAGCAGCTTGCGAAGGAGCAGGCGGCGTCACTGGAGCTAGTGACGGAAGAGAGAGACGAGTTACAGGTGAGAAATCAGAAGATGAACGAGTTTATCCAGAAATTTCAGGAAAGGACACACAAGCTGAAAATGGAAAAACAGAAGCTATTCTTCGAGAATCACGAAATGCAAGACGAAATTCGGAAATTAAACGACGAAATTCATCGTTTGACAACCGAACTGTCCGAAACGCAGAAGCTGAATCAATCGCTTCAGAAGAACAACGACGATTTGAGGAACAGAAACGGCTTGAAGAGCAGGAGCGAGCAAGAGCAGCTCGAAGAAGAAATAAAAGACGTTCGGGACCAGAACTCTAAATTGCAGATACAGGTTAATAAATCATCTGTTGAAGCAGTAGATGAAGCACAGAAGAAACAAAAAGAAGCAGAGAAAAAGATAGAGCAGGCAGAATCCAAAGCCCGTAACGAAAAGAAACGTGCTGAGCTGGAAATTCGTAAAGCGAAAAAAGAAGTAAAGGACAGAACGGAAAGCATGAAGTCTATAGAATATTTCTGGGGAATGGGATACATTACGGTAGTCCTGTTTGCAATTCTACAGAATGGTGCTTTTCAACATGATTTCATAGATTTTTTATGGCTCCATTCATGTGGTATGTTCGATTTTGTAAATGGCTGGTATATCCAACTTATGATAATGGATTTAACCAGAAAATAGCATATACAGGTGGGGAAGTATGGGTTATCAGGATTCTGGCAATCGTAGCTGTGCTTTTCATAATGGGAATCATAATGGTGATAATTATGGAAACAATAAAACAATACAAAAAAATGTGGAACGAAATTTCACAAATGTTTATGATTGGAAGCCTTTCAGGGATAGCAGTGCTTGGGGATGTAACTAGAAAATATCTGCCGGTGAATTTGATTTTGCTATTTATACTCATTAATATGGGTATCATGCTACTCAGAATATATCTTCGGAAGAAGTTTGATTATATGTAATTTGTTATTTTAATGACCAGTGGGTGGTACCTGACAAATGATAAAGCTGTTATTATGATTGCACACCGCCTAAAAACAGTACAGAAAGCTGAACGGATTTTCGCTCTGGAGAATGGAAAAACGTACAGCAGGGAATACATGAAGAACTTGTGAGACAGGATGGGATTTATCGTCATTTTATTGTTGAAAGAAGAGAGGCAACAAAATGGAGAGTTTAGGAGTCTAAATGTCTGGTGCGGCGATATTCCAAAGGTGATACACCAAAATGCTTTTTAAACACAGAGGCGAATTTGCTCTGATTCAGATATCCGACCTGTGCTGCAATCTCAGCTACAGACAGTCGTGTTGAGGCAAGCAGTTTGCCTGCTTTATTCATACGCATTTCACGCAGATAGACAGAAATATTCTGTCCGTAAACACCGCGAAAATAATTTTTTAGACTGGTTTCGCTGATAGAAAAATATTCAGCCAATTTCCACGCAGATGATGCAGCCTTAGGTCTGAGGTGATGATATTTTCGACCTTTTTAGCAATATTAACCTGAGATTCAGTAAAGAAAGTACAGGCCTGAGACTTAGGGATAGCCTCCAATTTTGTAGTACTGAGAATAAAGCGAGCGTATATATTTTCATTTGAATGACTGCAAAAGAGGCCGGAAAATCATATAATTCCCATAGTTTTTTGAGAATTTCCTCAGTTTCGTGGGTCGCTGTCGATATATAAGTGCTTCCATGAGGACAAAACATCTTTGAGATTTTTCTGAAATCAATGCTAAATTCATTTTGTACCCATGTATTTTCTAAAGTAAATGTATCTATATCAATAAAGAATTCAAGCCCCTCATAGATGCGCTTTGGATAAACATATTCTTTTTGGGCGAAGCATTCTGTGAGAGAAAGTTCTCTGTCTTTGATGTAGACAAAATTTTTGTTGTTCAGGATCATTTCACAACGACCTGTCACACAATAGTTAAGAAGCAATGGACCTTTTGTAATGGAGCTGTCTGATCGAAGGTCGGGAGCCGTCCAGGTTGGAGAATTTATAAAAATATATGCCAGAGACAGACCGGGAAAAAGTGAAAAAAAGGTCATCGAACCTTTACCTTCCTTCGTATTTAATATAAGCTCCATACTATATTCAGCCTGTTTTATGGATATACCTGGTATTTTGATACATTTTTTGATCACGTCGTTAATTTTCATAGAAGATCTCCCTGATATAAGTACTTTTGCCCTGTAACAGATAATATTATAGGATTTGAAGAGAGCAGAGTCAACAATAAAACCCAATGCTGTTTGGAGCTAAAATGATATTTGGTTGTAGAGATATAACAAAACATATGGTATTTTATGGAGTAGTTAGATAGAGCTAATTATACAAGGGAGGTATTCTGTATGAATAACAAATTACAGGCGAAGGACCTGATTAATCTGGGACTTTTCACAGTCCTTTATTTTGTACTCGGATGTTGTGTGGCAATTCCGATTGGCTTTGTTCCGATATTTCTTCCGATTCTTGGTGCATTGTGGACACTGATCACAGGAATTCCATTTATGTTATTCCTGACAAGGGTAAAGAAGTTTGGTATGGTAACGCTGATGGCAATTCTGAGTGGCCTTTTGATGGGACTTACCGGAATGGGATATTGGGGTGTACCTTTGGGGCTTATCTTTGGGCTGCTGGGAGATTTGATTCTGAAATTTGGCAATTATAAAAGTGCTAAAAGGAGCCTGATTGGATATGCAGTATTCAGTCTCTGGATGGTTGGTACATATATTCCAATGTACTTCATGGTAGAAGATTCAAGAGCCAGCTTCGCAGCCAGTTTTGGTAAAGAGTATGCAGATAAAGTAATGGCTGTCATGCCTATGTGGAGCATTGTTCTTGTGATTGCAGGTATCTTTATCTGCGCAATCATTGGAGGAATGATTGGAAAGCGTTGCTCAAAAAACACTTTGTAAAAGCAGGAATCGTGTAATGGATGAGATATTATCTGCTACTGTTGACAGCAGAAATGGAATTGTTTTAGATCCTAGAACAAAATTGTTTATGCTTATAACGATTACAACATTGATGTTCAGTACCAGCAATGATGGAATCATGAATATAGTGAAACCAATACTAAGCCTTATACCATTTGCATTGATTTTGTCAGAGCACAAATTCAAAACAGCCGGTAAATATGCAGTTCTCTATGCGGTATGCTTTGTACTGGAGCGGCTGGCATTGAATGTTTGGAGTGGTATGATTTCTTTTCTGATATTGGCAGCAACATCAATTATGACGCGTTTTGCACCGGGAATTATGACAGGCGCATATCTGATTTCTTCTACATCTGTAAGTGAGTTTATCAGTGCAATGGAGCGGATGCATGTCACAGAAAAAATCATAATACCGTTGTCAGTTATTTTCCGTTTCTTTCCTACAATCAAGGAAGAATATCAGGCAATCCGGGATGCAATGAAAATGAGAAATATCCGTTTTGGTGGTAAAAATCCATTCCTTATGATTGAATACCGGCTGATACCATTGATGGTATCCGTAATAAAAATTGGTGATGAGCTGTCTGCAGCAGCTCTAACAAGGGGACTTGGTGCACCGGTCAGAAGAACCAATGTCTGCGAGATTGGCTTTCATGTACAGGATTTTATTGCCATTGTTGTTTGCTTTGCATGCTTTATATTGTTCTTTTTGCATCAGTATATTGTTTTTTGAGGTAGTACATTATGATAAAAATAGATCATGCAACATTTACATATGGAGAAAATAATGAATATTCTGTGGGAATCCGGGATATTGATCTGGAGATAGAAGATGGTCAGGTTATTGTGCTATGTGGGGAGAGCGGTTGTGGAAAAACAACACTCACTCGAATGATCAATGGGTTGATTCCACATTATTATGAAGGAAAATTAACTGGTGAGATATGGATAAATGGGATAAATGTTTCGCAGCAGCCACTGTATGATACAGCAAAAATTGTTGGAAGTGTTTTTCAAAATCCACGGTCACAGTTTTTTAATGTAGATACAACAAGCGAGATTACTTTTGGATGTGAAAATCTTGGAATGCCAAAGGAAGAAATCAAAGATCGATTGCAGGCTACAATTCAGGAGCTGCATCTGAAAAAATTGATTGGACGCAATATTTTTCAGCTTTCAGGTGGAGAGAAGCAGAAGATTGCCTGTGCAGGGGTTTCTATTATGAAACCGGATATTTTTGTCCTGGACGAACCCTCTTCTAATCTGGATGCAGCTTCAATCATGGATCTGCGAAGAATAATCGCCCACTGGAAGGAACAGGGAAAAACAATTATTATATCGGAGCATCGCCTGTATTATCTGCGTGGGCTGGCGGATCGGTTTATTTATATGAAAGAGGGACAGATTATTCAGGATTATTCAGCCACAGAGTTTGAAAATCTGACAGAAGAAAAGCGAGGAGAGATGGGACTGCGGGCTTATGTTCTGGAAAATCTCCTTATGCCAGAGATGTTGATATCAGAAAGAACCACAATGGAGCTTCATGATTTTAATTTTGCATATAAGAATGGTCCACAGATTTTATATATCAGAGAATGTGAGATTCCGGCAAATCGGATTGTCGCAATTACGGGCAATAATGGAGCTGGAAAATCTACTTTTTCCCGTTGTTTCTGTGGTTTGGAAAAACAATGTGCACAATCATCTGGAATGGAAAAACTTACAGACCAAAAGAAAGGCTGAAAGCCTGTTATATGGTTATGCAGGAAGTGAATCATCAGCTTTTTACAGAGACAATACAGGATGAAGTTATGATTAGCATGAAAGAAGAAAATGAGAAAGAAGCAGACAAATTTCTTGATATGCTGGATCTGATAAAAGTCAAAGACCGTCATCCAATGTCACTTTCCGGAGGTCAGAAGCAGCGGGCGGCTATCGCATCTGCAATTGCCTCCGGGCGCTCTGTGCTGTTTTTGGATGAACCAACCAGTGGTCTTGATCATAAGCATATGCTGGAGGTTGCAGAGGTTCTAAGAGAAGTGTGGGATACCGGAATTTCGGTTTATGTGATCACACATGATTTGGAACTGATTATAGAGTGTTGCACTGATGTCATTCATTTTGAAAATGGAACTATTGCAGATCAGTATCAGATGGATGCAGAAGGAATGGAGAAGATAAGAAAATATTTTATCCAGGGAAAGTGTTGTGGCAAGTGGAGTAAATCTGACTGATGGTAAAGGATATTGTAAATAGTTTTGGAAAGTAGATGAATGATAATTATGAGCAAATATAATCCTTTATGGAAGTGGATCAATAAAAATAAAACAGACGATTTCAAGTTGACTTTTGCTGAAATTGAAAACATTGCCGGAGTGCCTATAGATCATTCGTTCCTTACATTCAAAAAGGAACTTTTGCAGTATGGTTTTAAGGTGGTAAAAATTTCTATGAAGGAACAGACAGTAGATTTTGAAAAAGTCGAAGAGGAGGCTTAAACATGGAATCAAAGAAATAGAACTTGTAGTTGCATCTTCGATTGGTGCAGATCTTGCCATGGCATTTCTGACATAGGCAAAAATACCGTTAAAGCATGTATTTTTTGATGGTGGACAGTTTGTACAAATTGGAAAGGCAACACGCAGAATCATGGTTCCGTTCTTATATATAGCAATGAAAAGTTTATATTGGTCAAAAGGAAAGATGCTGAAGAGAATCATGTGGTGTGACGACGGCAAAATCAAACTACAGATGCATCTGCTAAGTGAAAATTGAATACACGGGAAAATAAAAAATCGAAACAGCAGACTTGACAAATTCCTGTAATGAGTTAAAATATAACAGTGCTATATAGCACTGTTATATTTTTGGAAAGAACTTTAGAGGATACGAAAAGAATGTCGACAAAAGCAGAAGATACACAGAAAAATATATTAAATACAGCCAGAAAACATTTCCTGAAAGATGGTCTGACCGGAGCATCTTTAAGAAACATTGTAAAAGATGCCGGACTTACTACTGGTGCATTTTACAAATATTATCCGACGAAAGAGGCACTTTTTGATGCACTGACAGATCCTTATATGGAACACATTTATCAGATTTATGATCAGATCGTTGAGGAGTTTGAAAAGCTTTCTGCCAGTGATCAGACAAGGAATATGTCGGATACATCCAGTGATGGGATGGAGCAGATGGTTGATTATATCTATGATCATTATGATAATTTCAGATTAT
>ENA-OQCS01000741-OQCS01000741.1-human-gut-metagenome-genome-assembly--contig:-NODE-741-length-18113-cov-1.836206_pt1 | contig 18113 bp, 26 predicted proteins | sample MGYA00242757_ERZ504575 | MGnify/ENA primary metagenome ERZ504575 (study PRJEB26092, sample SAMD00036297) | human gut metagenome | host: Homo sapiens | study: EMG produced TPA metagenomics assembly of...
TCCATTAATATTTTTACTCCTTTGTTATAACAAGCTTATTCATTTTAATTATACTATTATGTGCGCTTCTTAGCAACTTTCATTGACTACACTTCTGATTTGTGCTATTATGAGGGCGATATTATTAAGCTTTTTTTTATCAGAGAGTTATATATATTGCCAAAGCTTGGGGCTTGGGCAATGTAAGTTGAGTATGAGGTGATTAACATGTTCTTGAAAAAAATTGCTTGTGGTCTATTATGTGCGGCTATGCTGCTTGCTGCCGGTTGTGGCGGCGTAGGAACGCAGACAGGCGGTGATAAGGCTTATCTGCAGCTTACCGATGCTGTAGCAGACAGGTTTCGCTTGCCAAAAAGCCTGAAAGGGTGGTAAGCCTAAGTCCTTCATATTTGAGTATGATTGAGGCCGTCGGCGGTACTGTAGTCGGTCGCGCCAGCTCTAAGGTAGGCAAGATTCCCGAATCTATGAAGTCTGTGCCGGAGGTAGGCATGGTCTACAATATTAATATGGAAGCACTTGTCGGCCTGAAGCCTGATCTGGTTCTGGCCAGCAAAAATCAGCATGATAAATTTATTCCGATGCTGCAATCCAATAAAATCAACGTAGTGGAGTTTGATACCCAAACCTTTGAGGATGTAAAGGTACCATCAAAACCTTGGGCGATATTTATGGTACGCAGGATAAGGCCCAAAAGGAAAATGAGCTGTTGGATAAGCAGGTTGCCGCCGTTACCGGTAAGCTTCCTAAGGAAAAGAAACGCATCGTTATTATGCATGCAACAGCCAGCGCCGTTACGGTAGAAGGCTCGCACAGCATTGCCGGCTGTGTAAGCGATATCCTGGGCTTTGAAAACGTTGCTGCTGCAGCGCTCAAGGGAAAATCCAATAAAACTCCTTACAGCATGGAAACACTGGTTGAGCAGAACCCGGAAATTATCTTCATTACCTCTATGGGCAAGCCTGAGGAAATTGAAAATCGTCTGCGCACCGACTTTAAAAATAACCCCGCATGGAACAGTCTGCCGGCTGTAAAAGCAGGCAGAGTATATGTGTTGCCGGAAAAACTGTTTTTGATTAATCCCGGCCTGCGCTATCCGGAGGCTGTAAGTTTATGGCACAGCAGGTTTATCCGGAGGTCTTTACTAATGGAAAATAAGCAGTCTGCAGAGCAGAACGGAGCATTTTGGTATCGGCCGTACTAAATGGCGTATTACTATTCTTGTGATATTTTTGTTCTTGGCAGTATTAGGCAGCTTTTTGAGCTTAACAAAAGGCTCCAGCCTTATCAGCATCAAGGAGATTACCGATATTCTGCTTAATCCCGGTGATGATCCGCGCAGTCAGATTATCTGGAACATTCGTATGCCGCGCACCATTGTCGGCGCCTTGGTCGGCATCAACCTGTCGCTTTCCGGTGCGATTCTTCAGGCGATTATGCGTAATCCGCTGGCAGATCCGCATATTATCGGCATCAGCTCCGGCGCCGGCCTGGCAGGCGTTGTGATTATGATTTTATTCCCGGCTATGGAATATCTGATTACGCCTGTTGCTTCATCGGTGCGATGCTAGCTGCAGTCTGTATTTATATTCTGGCGTGGAAAAACGGCATCAAGCCGGTGCGTATTATTCTGGCCGGTGTTGCGGTATCTGCCTTTTTGGGTGCAGGCATCAGCGGCTGATGATTTTTTACAGTGACAGAGTGCATGGTGCTTTGATGTGGATGGTAGGCGGTCTTGCCGCACGCAGCTGGCCGCATGTAAATATTATTTTGCCGTATGCTGTTATCGGCTGATTCTGGCGCTTGCCAGTGCCGCTTATCTGAACATCCTGCAGTTGGGTGATGAGATGGCGCGCGGTCTTGGTGTCAATGTTGAGGTAACGCGCATTATCCTTACGGCTATTGCAGCTTTGCTCGCAGCCAGCGCTGTCAGCGTTGTCGGCCTGCTGGGCTTTGTCGGCCTTGTGGTGCCGCATGCGCGCGACTGCTGATAGGCAGCGACTACCGCTTTCTGCTGCCTGCTTCTGCACTTTTGGGCATTGCCATTGTTACGCTCAGTGATACCTTTGCGCGTGTAATTTTTGCGCCGATTGAACTGCCTGTTGGTATTATTATGGCCTTTTTGGGCGCGCCCTTCTTCTTATTCCTGTTAAGGAGGGAAATCTGATGAAACAAAATAATGCAGCGCCCTTTAAAGCTGTTTTAGAGGCAACGCATGTTGATATAGCAATTAACAAAAAAACAATCATCCATGATTTATCGCTGGCGATTCCCGAGGTAAGATTACCGCTATCATTGGCCCCAACGGCTGTGGCAAGAGTACAACGCTGAAGGCGATTGCACGCATCTTGCCGTGCGCTAAAGGCAGCATCAGCTTCCTGGGCAAGGATATCCATAGGCTGTCGCACCGCGAGTTTGCCCGCTGTCTGGCAATTTTGACGCAGTCACCGGTTGCGCCTACCGATTTGACGGTGCAGGATTGGTTGAGATGGGACGATTTCCGCATCGCAGCTTTTTAGGGCGCGGTGATAAGGACGATGCTCAGCACGTTGCCTGGGCCTTGGAGCAGACCAATATGACGTCGATGAGCCACCGTCTTCTGCATACGCTGAGCGGCGGCGAGCGTCAGCGCGCTGGATAGCAATGGCGCTGGCGCAAAGACGCAGGTACTGCTGCTTGACGAGCTACGACCTATCTTGATATCTGTCACCAGCTGGAGGTTATGCAGCTGCTTGATAAGCTCAACAAGGAGCTGGGGCTGACGGTGGTTATGGTTATCCATGATTTGAACCATGCCATTCAGTACGCTGATTATGTTGCCGTTATTAAGGCAGGACGCATGGTAGTCAGTGGTGAGCCTAAGGAAATTGTTACGTCCAAGCTGCTGGCGGATGTGTTCCGCGTGCAGGCGGATGAGTTTGCGTGTAGTAATGGGCTGCCCGCCTCGTTCCTATTACAGTCTGTCGCTAAACCATTGTCAGCGTCATGGCGGCTCCTGACGCAAAGACCCATGTTGTCGCAAGCGTAGTGAAGCGAGAACATGTTGGTCGTGCTAATACCCGAAGGATGAGGAGTACGAATAAACTAATAAAAAAATTTAAACTCCCGAAAGTATACATGCTTGCGGGAGTTTATTATTTCTGCAGTACAGCTGTGGAAAATTTTATAACTCTATTGCCAAAAAAGCTGATTAATGATATACTAATCATGCTATAAATAGTAGATGTTACTATTACACAGTTTTCGTTAGATAAAGGAAGCAAGACAATAAAAAACTTAATATGCTTTGAGCAGAAGGAAAACCAGTGCGAACCTGGTACTGTACCGCAACTGTAATGCGAGCCTAGCAGCGCATATCCTCACAAGATGCTGTCCCGGTGATGAGCTTAGTCAGAGTGCCTATGCCAAAAAGTTTTTTCCGCGAGCTTGCGATGTACAGGTGAAGGGAAGGATGGTAAAACCATCTTTAGTATTCCGGTAGTGCTGCTTGCGTGAGCTAAATTAAGACTGCAGCGTGACCGCCGCAGTTTTTTTATGAAACAAGAATTCCAAGCTATTTGCCGGTAGCACAGTTAGAGCAAACGCTAAGAGCGTGCAGTATGTAGCAAAGAAGGGTGAGAAATGACGAAGCATCTTATTAACTATTGTCCGATTGATTGGTATGAAGATGAATTGAAGCGTAAGGGGATGACCTTAGCCGGTTTAGTGCAGCAGCTGGGTGTTGACGGTATTGAACAGTTTATTTACAGAGATCCGGAAGCATTCCCTGATTACAAGGAGCTGACGATTGGCGCACATTTGAATTATTGGCCGTATTGGATGGATTTCTGGCTGCGAAAGGCTAAACGCTTGCAGCAGCAGTTTCGCAGTATCCACGAACGCCAGACATATTTTAAGACAGCTATGAGCTGTGATGAATGGCTGGCTGTAATCCGCCGTAATATCTGCGCTGCCATTTCGCAGAAGCCGGAATATCTGGTGTGGCATGTGGCGGAGGCCGATACCGAAACAATCTTTACCTTTGATTTCCATTATGGTGACCGTGAGGTATTGGCTGCTTCGGCAGATGTTTTTAATGCTGTGGCGGATGAGATTCCTGCCAATGTTACGGTGCTGTTTGAAAATTTGTGGTGGCCCGGTCTGCGCCTGACGGATGCGCGCAAGGTGAAGTTTTTCTTTGAGCGCATTGAGCGCAAAAACGTCGGTATTATGCTTGATACCGGTCACCTGATGAATACCAATCCGCGTCTGCGCACAGAGGTGGAGGCTGCGGATTATGTCTGCCGCACGGTGGACAAGCTCGGTCCTTATGCTGAGCTGATTAAGGGCGTGCATCTTTCAAGCTCGCTTTCCGGCAAGTATTTGCGCAGCTTGAACGCAAGGTGCCGGCTGATTTGAATGCGGAAGCTATTTGGCGTCATATTGCGGCGATTGACCTGCATAAGCCTTTTACTACAACGGCAGCCAAGCAGATTCTGCAGTGCGTTCAGCCGCAGTATGTCAATCATGAGCTGGCATATGAAACTATCGAGGAAATGATTCCACTGATGCAGCAGCAGCTTTCTGTTGCCAGATAAGCAGCGGCCTGAGTGCGTCAAGCTATAACGAAAATATCATAAAAAATTAATCCCCTACATAAGCAAAGGCTTGTGCAGGGGATTTTCGTTACAATGTTTATTTTTCAAAGGTGCCTTTGACAAGCGCTTCGCCTGCTGCCACCATGATTTGGCCTTTGGCGATTACGGTATCTACGTCATAGCTGTCGCTGTAAATAATCAGATCGGCATCACTGTCGGCTTGCAGGCAGCCCTTTTGAGGATACAGACCGTTGGCCTGCGCCGGATTGCTGCTGACAACCTTTGCCACAACCTCTGTGGGAACACCTGCAAGCAGAGCATCCTTAACTTCCTCTTGGAAGGAATCCGGCGAAACGGCAAGCTGCTTTTGGCTGCCGTCGGGAAGTGTAACGCTCATGCAGCCGTTGGCATCCGAGCTCATGGTGACTTTGTCCATCGGCACGCCCTCTTCGTAAAGAATTTTGATGGCGTCACTGGCTTGACGCAGGCGGGGAAGCCGTCCTGCTCCCTGATGCCGGAGGTGATATCTACATAACCGCCTAAGCGGGCAAATTCCTTGGCCTGCTCAAAAAGATGGAAGCGCGGTTGACGTGGGTAGGAATAAAATGACGGGCGGGGATTTCCGTTTCGCGTACAATAGCCAGCAGGACATCTATACCACGTTTGCCTACGCCCATGTGGAACTGCACAACGCCGGCCTTGCCGGAAAGCATACCGCCAAGCGAGCCTGCGTAAGCACCTTTTCCAGCTCCTCGCGTGTAGGCTGTGAGCTTCTGTGGTCAGATAAGGCAACCTCGCCGATGCCAAGACATTCGTTAATCAGGATGATGTCGCGGCGCACATCACCGGTCATGTTATGCAGGGGGATTTCGTAGGAGCCGGTGAGCATGTACGCGGTGATGCCTTCGTGTGTCAGACCTCTGGCCTTCGCCAGCAGGCTTTCGTTGTGTCGGGAGGTGCCGTCTGTACCCAAAAACGCCTACTACGGTAGTAATGCCAACCTTGGTCAGCTCGCTGAGGTTGATTTCCGGTGTACGGCTGTAGGGGCCGGATTCGCCGCCGCCGCCGATGATGTGTACGTGCTGGTCAACGTAACCGGGGACTACCTTGCGCTTTTGGGCATCAAGAATTTGGCAGTCTAAGCCTTGCGGTGCTGCAAGCTGTTGGCCTATTTTGGCGATTTTGTCATTGATGATCAGGATGTCGACTATTCCGAGGGGTTGAGGAGCGTAGACGTCCGCGTTTTTAATGAGTAAGCATTTCATGTGAGGATTCTCCTTTTCTGAAAAATTATTTATGCTTTAATTATACACTGAATTGTTGAAAATGGTATATGAGGAAAGGAAGTTTCAAGATAATCTAAAAAAACTTTAAAATCCCTTGACAGTCTAGCTGCTAGACAGTTTATTATAACATAGTGTGATGAAAATAGGAATTAATTCCAAATATAATACATTCTGCAAATAGCGGTAACGGAATTTAATTCTTGGTTTGAGTTTTATCAGAAGTTATAAGGAGTGATGTGTTTTGAAGAAAAGTATTACCAAAAGTTTATTGCTGACAACATTGTTGACAAGCTCTGTAGTGTGGGGTGGAGCACCAGCTTTTGCCGAAGAGAGTTTAAACGAATACTCAATTGATGAAATAGTTGTAACGGCAACAAGAACAGAAAAACGTGATGTTGATGTACCAGCAACGACAGAAATTATTACCAGTAAAAGATTAGAAGATACCGGTGCAACCACATTGGAAAGTGCTATCAAGTATACCACTGGCGTTGTTTATAAATCTGAGCCTATAGGTGAGGGAAGCGGTGAGTTTTTAGTCCGCGGTAAGCGTCGTGGTACCTTGGTTATGGTTGACGGCGTGCCCATGAATTTCAGAAGCGGTTATTATGATTTGGACTCGCTTAGCATTGCCGATGTAGAAAAAGTTGAAATTGTTCGCGGTGGCGGTGCGGTGCTGTATGGCAGTGATACTAGCGGTGGCGTTATCAATATTATCACCAAAAAGAAACGCACTAATTCAATTTCTGCAGCTGTAGGCGATAACCGTGTGCAAAAGTATCAAACAAGCCTGCAGGCAGGTAAACTTGGCATTGGTGCCAGCTAGAATAAAAAAGGCAGTGTAGACCAGACATCTCTTGCTACTGACAGTAAGGGTGGGTATGCTCCGAATGGAAAATATTTTAAGTTCTATGGTGGCGAGAAAACAATTATTTCAACCAATTATGCCTTTGATGAGCATTGGAAGATGACCTTTGATTATAGTAATCATGATTATAGCAAAGGTTACATGTCTGAAAAAACTAAGCTGCCGACAGATAGACGTTTTATTGAGAAAGAACATAATAGATTTACTTTAAACTATGATAATAATGGTTTGAAGGCTAATATTTTCTATCATAAGGGTAGCTCTGATTCCCGATATCATTATTGGAAGGGGACAAAATTGTACTCAAATTCCTATTTTTATGGTAATGATGATGTTATCAAGGGCATAGAGATAACGAAAGATATTGATCTTGATAGTAACAATAATCTGTTGGTTGGTGCTAAAGCTATAATGAAAAATATAACTATTATAATTTTTATGATCCCAGCTATAAGTTGCAACGCCTATAAATTATGCTTACGACAGAAATATTTACTCTGTATTTGCCCAATTGGATCATAATTTGATAACAGACATGATGTGATTATCGGTGCTCGCGAAACATGGACGGGCAGTTCTCCGGACGGAACAAATTATAGTGAATTTACTCCGCAAATCCAATATTCCTACAAAATTACGGAGGATACAAGTGCTTACGCCAGCGTTGGTAAATCCTTTACTTTGCCGACTATGAATGATATGTATGGCCAAAGTAATATAATTCGAAATTCCGATATCAGACCTGAGGTTGGCATGCATTATGAAACAGGCTTAAAGCATATTTCCGGTGATCATTCCTGGAAATTAGCTCTGTTCAAGAGTAATGTAAAGGACTTTATTACCAATCTGAAAATGCTCAAGGTGAAAATGTTGCTATCAATGAAGATACGAAAAATATGGGCGTTGAATTATCCTGTGAAATGAATAAGGCAGAAGGCTTTAGCTATAACTGGGGTGTTTCTTTCAGTGACCCAAAGTACAAAACACCGAAAGAAGACAATGGCATCTGGAAACGTAATTATGGCAGATGGCTTCTTAATGGTGGCGTAAGCTACAGCGTGAGCAAATTTAATATTGCTTTGAATGCCAGCATGATGGCAGATCGTGTTCTGCAAAAATATCAGATTCCTGTTAAACCTTATTTATATACAAGCCTGCATGCTTCTTATAAACCGGTTAAAGAGCATGAATTTTATCTGAATATGGATAACATTTTAAATAGGAATGATATTACTTCACACGTGTCCTCCCGCTATATAAGCCTTGGAAGGAACTTTGAGCTTGGTTACAGATTTACTTTTTAAGTTTGATAAATGGTGATTAATGTGCGTTGTTTAGTGCTTGTTTTGTTAATGATGATATTTACCGGTTGTGGTATGCAGCTCAATCCGATAATAAGTCAAATGATACTTATAGCGTTGTAGATGATTACGGCAATGTGTTGCGGTTTGACAGCAAGCCGAAAAAGATTTATGCCGGAACATTGAGTATAGAAGAGCTTTTAGTGGATTTAGTTGCTGCGGGTCGTTTTTGCTGCAATTTCTGAAGATGCTTTGGATGGTAATACATCGTTAATTAAGAAAAAAGCAGAGCATGTTAAAAAGGTTGTTCCCGCTTATATAGGTGTAGAAACTATTTTAGCCATGCAACCGGACCTGGTTATTGTACAAGAAAACCATAATAAGGCCTTTATAGATGCTTTAAAGGATACCGGCTTAAAGGTTATGGTAACAAAGGTGCCGACGAATCTTGATATGGTGCAAAAGCGTATAGCTCTTATTGCTAGAGCTGTTGGCGAAGAAGAACGTGGCAAGCAAATTATAAACGATATGGATAAGAAACTTGCAGTTGTGCAAAGTAAAGTAGGAAAAATACCTGAAGAAAAGCGTAAAATTGCTATTGCTTATTCTTTGATGGGTGCTTTTGGCAGTAAAAATGGCTTGTTTCATGATATTTGCATACGTTCAGGTTTGCGCAACGGCGCTGCTATAGCCGGATTGAAGCGGGGAGAGCATCTGAGTAAAGAAAAAATTGTCAGCACTGATCCGGATTTGTTTATTTTCCCTAGGTACAGTGCCACGAAAAAAGGCGATGTAGATAAACTGCGTGAGGATGTTTTAAATGACCAATCATTGCAGACGGTTAAGGCTGTAAAAAATAAGAGTTATTTTATTATTGCAGACAGATATCGCTACAGTGCTTCGCAGTATATGGCTGATGCTATTTTGTTCATGTCAGAACAGGCTTATCCGGAGCTTTACAGTGATGTGAATGTGGGCAAGTGATTTGATGGTATAAGAGTAAAAGGCGTTCTACCACGAAATGCGGTAGAATGCCTTTTAAATTTTTCTCTGCTTTAATTATACACTGAATTAATAAAAATAACACATGAAACAAGAAAGTTTTCGGGTTTTAATGGTATAATAGGGATAATAAAATGAATTGTCGTGCTATGATGGTGTGGAGAGATTGGAAGAGGGATGAAGTGTGATGAAAGAATACTCTGTGTTGACAAAACATATCAATCTTTTGGAAAATGATAATGCTGGTGAATGGAGTTGTGATAAGGAAAATGATGGTTCTCAGGAAAGACCGATGCACCTTCCTTTCGTCAGTTATTCTATAGCGGTTAATAACTTGGCAGATGATATCTATAAATTTGCCAAAGAAAGTGATGAAATAGTACCGAGTAAATATGCAGAAATTATTCAGGCTAATGGCATAGAATGGGGTTATGATTCCATGATGAAAGCCGATGCTTCTGAATTAGATGCTCAATGTATATTGGCTTTACTGATAGCTTCTCTTAGGGCAGAGCGCTTTTGTGATGGTGCGTTATTAGGCTTTATCGAAAGTGGCTCTGTTATAAGATGGTTGAAACGTTTGCAGGAGCTTGATGAGGCATAAAAATATATCCTTTCTCCCCAAATTTCCCTCTCGCCCTACCCGAATTCACGCTTTCGGGTGGGGCGCTTTGCTTATTTTCAAGTTAAAATATAATCAGGAAAACAACTGCCCGTAACGCAGATGGCAGGAATAGGAGGGATGGATATGCAAAAGAGAATATTCTTAAGCGCAGCGCTTGGTCTGGCAATGTTTGCCAACACTGCCTTTGCCGAGGTTAATACAGATTATTTGGCCAACGAGCTCAGGTCTTATCCCGGCTGGCCGCTGGAGGTATATTGCAACGCAACCGATGTTAATGTCAGAACACAGCCTAATACTGACTGTGATGTTATCACCATGCTGCAAAGGGGAGATAAATTTTATGTAAGCATGGTTGTAGATGTAGTAAACAGTGAATACAAATGGCTTCTTGGAACTACTGAAAGGGGCCATGTTGGTTTTATGGCAAGCAAATATCTTGATACAACCCCGAGAGCTGCCAGCGCAGCAGGACGCTTTAATGCTGCCCTCGAAGCAGATTGGATTATGGATCCCGAGATTTTTGCTTCAGGTGCCTATTACCCGGGGCCTGTGGAACAGAATACGGATGATATTATCTCCTATGCTGATAAAAAGATGCAGGTCGGACCGCGTCTGTTCTATATAGATTCAGCGAGAAACAAAGTAAATGATGTGAAGATTAATAAACTTCATGGCAGCATGGCAGGCTATGCTGTCGGTCAGCAGCTTGACACAGACAGGCAGATTGCTCTGGACGGGTACCTGAAAATGAATGGCTGGGAGAACGATTCTATGGGTGTGGGTATATCGGATACGCATCATATGATCGGTTGGGTAAAATATGCATACAACGCAAGGGGGCAAAAATGCCTGCATAAGAGCTTTTATGTAAAACTGGATTCTCGTGATGTGATTGCAGAAATTATGTACTGTGAGAGTGATGTTCATTTAGCGAACTGACGGATGAAGCAAATTTTGCTAAAAACATCTTTTGACAGGAGGTGGCGTAATGAAGCGTAAGCTGTTTAAGAGCATGTGCCTGGCAATGCTTCTGGCGGCATTTGCCGGTTGCGGCACAGAAAAAAATTCCGTATTACCGCAGATGGATTTGCCTAAGGCTGAGGCCGCTGCCAAAGCAGCGCCGGCCTATGAGCAGGAATATGCAAAGGTTGTAGACAGTGTTTATGAATTTATCGCTGACGGTACGAGTGATAACCTGCCGGAGCAGGGAAGAACAGGCATCTGTGAGGTGCGGGATTTCGCCAAGCGGGAGGCGGCCCTGCAGCAGCTTGGCTACACGCTGCAGGATATCAGCGGCGACGGTGTTCCGGAGCTGCTTATCGGTTGGATTAGCCAAAAACGCGGCACGGGGCATTACGGTAAGGAGATTTATGCGATTTACACCTTTGCGGACGACAGCGTGAAATACGTTGCGGAGGGCTGGAGCCGTAGCAGTCTGCAGCTTATGGCAAATGACAATCTGGTGACACGAGGCGGCACCGGCATTTCGCATCAGGTGCTTGCTGTTGAGCATTTGCACCTGACGGCAACCTAGGATGCTATGAGCTTTATTTTACCTGGCCAAAGGATGACGCCTTGGCGTTTACCGCAACATGAGCTGCAGGAGTGAGGCAGATGCTTCGCAGGAAACAGATATGACTGTGGAAGAGTTCAATGAAATGAGGTCTGAATACGCTAATAACAGTGTTGAGATTGAATTTTTACCGTTGAAGGACTTCAAAAAGCAGGGCTTTAAGGGTCTGATGAGGCAGTATCTTTCTGCAGGAAGGTGAATAAAAGGGCTGATGTGATGAGCTGAAATATGATGCAGTCGGAATTTAACTGGCTGCCGTTTTTTTGAGGTGAAATAAGGCGAAATTTATAGTATAATATACATAACTGTGACTAATATACGCTTATACCGGCTTTATATCAAATACTTTTATGAGGTGATTTAATAATGAGTAATGAATTAACCGGACGTAATGTAGGAAAAACCTGTCGCGTACACTATAAAGGTACCTTTAATGACGGCAAGCAATTTGATTCTTCCTATGATCGTGGCGAGCCGTTGGAATTTGTTTGCGGCGCAGGCCAGATGATTAAAGGCTTTGATGCAGCTGTTGCAGACCTGGAGGTTGGCGCTGAGGTTGACATCCATCTGCTGCCGGCAGAAGCATACGGTGAGGCTGATCCGAAGGCTATCTTCACCATGCCGATTGCCCAGCTGCCTGGTTCTGAAAACCTGACCGTTGGCCAGAGAGTTTACCTGCAGAACCAATTCGGTCAGCCTGTTCCTGTACTGGTAACCGAAAAGGATGATACCAACATTACCTTTGACGCTAACCATGAAATGGCCGGCAAGGAACTGAACTTCCACATTGAGCTGGTAGAGGTAAAATAAAGTATTGCTGCTGCCAGAGGTAAAATAAAGTATTGCTGCTGCCATACAGTAAAATGCAATTGCTTTGGCAATAGATTTTGCAGTGCTGATATGGTACAATAGCATACGTGCATTTTTGCAAATGATATTTAGGAGTGTTTATGGTGGATTATAGAATTGTGGTGCATAGCGGAATCGTTTTTGATTTCAATAATATGCTGGGAGCAGGCAGACTGCAGCCGCAGGAAGTGGAGCAGGCACTGCAGCAGCAGGGAGCCGTAGCCGAGAAGGCTGTGTGTGAGCTGCGCCGCAGCGGCTTTGCCAAGAAGCATTTATCTAAGGACGCACGCCTGAGCATGTTTATTTTCCACTGCATGCCGTATATTGCTGACGGCAACCCCAATACTGAGCAGTCGATTATCAAGCTGATGCGCTACAGCAAGCATCTGCGCAGTAAGGATGTCGTAATATTTTTGGGCGTTGGCGGCTCCTACTTGGGCAACAAGGTGCTGTTTGATGCCTTTGGCGGTTATCACTGGAATACCAGCGCAACCTTGCGTCAGGGGCAGCCCTGCATCTATTTTTCCGGCAATAATCTTGATCCGGTGGACTGCAATTCACTGCTGTTCAAGATGCGCCGTATGGCTGGAGTAAGTGCGCAGGAAGGCAAGAAGCTAAAGATTATGCTGGTGCCGATTTCTAAATCCGGTACTACTCTGGAAACAATTTCTGCCTTTACGTATTTCTATGCTAATCTGTCTCAAAACGCAGACATCGACCTTGATTGTACGGTGGTTACCGATTTGCAGGCACCGATTGAATCTGCGCCGCTGCTGCAGCTGGCGGAAAAATTCGGCTGGGAGCGTTTTGATATCAAGGAAGGCATCGGCGGACGCTTCAGCATCATGACGGACCCGGGCCTAGTGACGATGGCTGCCTTGGGCGGAGATATCGAAGAATTTTTGCGTGGTGCGCGTGATATGGACATCTATTGCCGGCAGGCAGAGCTTGCGGAGAATCCTGCGCTGCTCAACGCTTTACTGAAATTTATGGCCTATGAGCGCGGACGTGATATAGAAGTGTTCATGCCGTACAGCATGCGCCTGAAATCCTTGAGCGAATGGTACGTGCAGCTGCTGGCGGAATCGTTGGGCAAGCGCTGCAACCGTGAGGGTGAGGTTGTTTACTACGGTAGAACGCCGATTGTTGCTGTTGGCACGACGGATATGCATGCGCAGACTCAGCAGCATCAGGACGGCGTCTGAACAAGGTGGTACAGTTCCTGGAGGTTGCCAACCCTGAGGAGGAGGCAATTTTGCACAATCCCTTTGCGATGTACCGTTCTTTGATAAGTACGAGGGCATGGATATGGCGAAGGCTCTTAAAGCGGCGCTGAATGCCAATGAAGCGGCGCTGACGGGTGATAACCGTTACAATGCGCGCTTTACGCTGCCGAAGCTGAATGAATATTATCTTGGTCAGCTGATGTATTTTTGATGCTGACGATTGCCTACGAGGGCGAGCTGGCGGATGTGGATGCATTTGACCAGCCTGGCGTTGAGGTTTATAAGAAATTAATGAAGGCTCAGCTGTAAAATTTAAGATGGCAAAAAAGCAGACGTTGTGTGCTGAAAAAGCACGCAACGTCTTTTTGCTATGTATTAAATTCAGCGTTTACCTGTAAACAGCAGCTTTGCCATACTGCATTTTTCAAATGCTTTCGTCAGCAGGATGCTGAGGCCAGAGAGCCAAGCACCAGCAGCACGTAGGACAGTGCTACCTTTTGACGGTCATGATGATGCCGAAATGGTTGTAGGCGCTGCTGAGCCAGTCCAGGAGCAGCGGATGCACAAAGTAGATGAGCATGGAGTAGGCGGAAAGGATGCTGATGGCTTTATAGAAAGGCTTCGCGAGGGAACCTTCGCTTTGCGCCTTGCGCTCCAGCCAATCAAGTGCCAGGCAGAAGAAGAGCAGCGAGCCTACGGTGTAGCAGAGTCCCTGCGGGCTGAGCTGGTGATAGGTGTTGGCCAGATCAATCAGCGTGTAGCCTTTGACCGTAACTGCTTCGTAACAGCTTTGCACGTCCCAGGCCATGCTTGCAGCAAAAATCATGCATACCATGGCGCTGTATCTGCGCAGGAGGGCGATGAATTTTTCCCAATAGCAGGCTGCCAAGCCGCCACTCATAAAAATAAGTAAATAATGCAAGGGAAGATAGTTGAGGCGATAATCAAAGAAATTTTTAGCTATGACGCTCCAACCCGCTGTATTCAGGCCAGGATGCGTTGTCCACCAGTTAAATGCAAGCTGGAATATGAATAAAAGCACTAGCATAAATGGTATGCTTTTGTGTATAATTATACGCAGAAGTTGGCGCCAGAGCGGATAGCTTGCATAAAACCACAGCAGGATGACCATAAAATACAAATGGTAGCAGCCCAGGCCGAAGAATAACACATAGGCCACATGCAGCGGATTCCAGCTGACGAAGCCCGGTGGCAGAATCAGCCAGAAGTAAAGCATGTAAAAAAAGCGACCAGCTGAGATAGGGCAGGCCTGCTCCCCGCAGACGCTTCTTCATAAAGTCGATATAGTTCAGCCGGCTGCCGCTTAATAGGCCTTTATCCGTACAGGCCAGGCCGTAGCCGGAGATAAAGAAAAAGGAGGGGACACTGTAACGGCTTAAAATCTCCAGTAATAAGTAAAGAGTAAAGTTGTTGGGGGCAAGTGCCAGGCTGCCGATATGAATACCGATGACGCCAAGCATGCAGATGCCACGCAGATTATCTATAATGGTGTTTCGCATAAGTACCTCGCTAATTTTTAATCGTCTTTATTATACTATAAGTAAAAATCCTGCCAAGATTTTACCTCGAAGTATTTGACGTATTCTTCATTAAGGTGTAAAATATATACAATCAATTTGCACCTTTAAATTGGTCCTGTGAGACTGCAAGGTATAAGTTATTATGAAACCTAAGGCCTTTTTGCACCATCATGGGACGAGAAGGCCTTTTATTATGCAATTTTATTATAAAAAACAGGAGGTAAAGCTAATGGCTAAATCAAATGTATCTCTGGGTGGCAGAGATATACTGGATCTGGAAAGCCTCAGCGTTGAGGAAATCGAGCTGGTTTTGAAAACCGCTGAGGAAATGAAGAAGATTATGAAGAGGGATATCAAAAAAGGTGCCCTCACTGCGCGGTAAATCTATCATCAATCTGTTCTATGAGCCCAGTACACGTACCCGTACATCCTTCGAGCTGGCAGGCAAATATCTGGGTGCCGATGTAGTAAACATCACTACATCCTCCTCCAGTGTTGTCAAAGGTGAATGCCTGCGCGACACCATCCTGACTGTACAATCCATGGCTTGTGATGCGATTGTTATGCGTCACCCCATTGAAGGCGCTGCAGCATATGCTGCTAAGGTTGCAGACCCTGTAATCATCAACGCCGGCGATGGCGCACACGCACATCCTTCTCAAGGCTTCCTGGATATGTTTACTATCCGTGAGCAGGGCAAAAATCTGAAGGGCTTGAAAATGGCAATCATCGGTGATATTCTCTACAGCCGTGTTGCCCGCACCAATATTGCTGCCTGGACCAAAATGGGCGCTGAGGTACACGTTGCAGGTCCTATGACTCTGCTGCCGCATGATATTGCTTCTCTGGGCGTTACCGTACACAAACGCGTTGAAGAAGCAATCGAAGGCGCTGACGTAATCGATATCCTGCGTATTCAGCTGGAACGTCAGCAAAAGGGCCTGTTCCCGTCTCCGCGTGAATATGCACGTATCTTCGGTATTAACGAAAACCGCCTGAAGCTGGCTAAGCCTGACGTAACCGTGCTGCATCCCGGCCCGATGAACCGTGGTCTGGAAATCTCCTGGGAGGTTGGTTACTGCGATAACGCCGCAATCCGTACTGAGGTACAAAACGGCGTAGCTGTACGTATGGCACTCTTATTCTTGACTTTGACAGGAGGTAAACACATTGAAAACGTTGATTAAAAACGCAGGGTAGTAGACCCCAGCCAACAATTAGATGCTGTAATGGATATCCTCGTTGAGGATGGCAAAATTAAAGCTTTGGGCAAGGATATTGCCGAAGCTGCTGACGAGGTTTTTGATGCAACCGGCCTCGTAGTAACTCCCGGTCTGATTGACGTACACACTCATATGCGTGAGCCCGGCCTGGAAGCTAAGGAAGATATTATCAGCGGTACCAAGCTGCTGCTGCCGGCGTGTAACCACCGTTGCTGCATGCCTAATACCAAGCCTGTTATCGATACCTCCATCGTAGTAAGCGGTATTAAAGAACGTGCTCGCGAAGAAAGCTACGCTAACGTTGAAGTTATCGGCGCAATCAGCAAGGGCGAAAAGGGCGAAGAGCTGGCAGAGATGGGCGATATGGCAGAAAAAGGCGCTATGGCTTCTCTGATGACGGCCACTATGTAAAGAGCTCCCGCCTGATGGTGCTGGCTGCTAAATATGTAACTGCTTTTGACAAACCTTTGCTGTGCCATGCAATTGATCCTGAGCTGGATTCCGAAGGCTACATGCATGAAGGCGTTGTTTCCGCACGTATCGGCGTACCAGGCGTACCGGCAATCAGTGAGGATATCGCTGTTGCACGTGACTGCATCATCGCTGAATACACCGGCGCACATGTACATATCTGCCACGTTGCTTCCAAGGGTGCTATCGATATCATCCGCCAGGCTAAAAAACGCGGCGTAAATGTTACCAGTGAAGTAACCGTACATCATCTGACTCTGACTGATGAGGCTTGCGCAGATTATAATTCTGCAACCCGCGTTAACCCGCCGCTGCGCAGTGCAGACCACGTACAGGCTATGCGTGAGGCTGTTTTAGACGGCACTGTTGACGCTATCGTTACCGACCACTCCCCGCACGCACCGGAAGAAAAGGATGTTGAATTCCGTTATGCTCCTAACGCTTCTGCGGTCTGGAAACCTCTCTGGCAGTAATTCTGACTGACTTATATCACACCCATGTATTCGACTTGAATACTATTATCAGCAAAATGAGCTGTGAGCCTGCTAAGCTGTTCAAGCTGGCCGGCGGTACTCTGAAAGAAGGCAGCGTTGCTGATATCACTATTATGGACCTGAATAAAAAATGGACTGTTGACAGCTCCAAATTCTATACCCGCGGCAAATTCACCCCGTACGAAGGCAAGGCTTGCACCGGCAAGGCTGTTGCTACTATGCTGCATGGTAATTTTGTAATGAGGAATGGTGTAGTATGCACGAAAAAGTAAGAAAAGGAAAATTAGTTTTAAAAGACGGCAGCGTTTTTGAAGGCACTCTGTATGGCGGCAAGCGCAATGCTGTAGGTGAGGTTGTATTCACCACCGGCATGAGCGGTTACCAGGAGACCTTGACTGATCCGTCCTTCTGCGGTCAGATTGTAGTAATGACCTATCCTCTGGTAGGCAACTATGGCTGCAATCCGTTGTTTAACCAAGGCAAGAAATGCTTCTTCCAGGGCTTCGTAATCGGCGAGCTGTGCGATTGCCCCAGCAACTGGCGCAATGAGCAGAGCCTGGAGGATTTCCTGACTGAACAGGATATCCCGACCTTAGCAGGTGTAGATACACGTGCTATCACCCGTAAAATCCGTAATCACGGCGTACTGCAGGGCGTAATCGTTCCGGCAGAAATGCCTGATGAGGAAGTACAGAAACTGTTGGACTTACCGGCAGTACGCAACCAGGTTGAGGAGGTTACCACTCCCGAGGTTTACACCATGGGCGAGGGCAAGCTGCATGTAGCTGTGATGGACTTCGGTATTAAACGCAATATCCTGAAATCCATTGAAGCCTTTGGCTGCCGCCTGACAGTATTCCCTGCTTCCGCTACCGCAGAAGAAGTACTGGCTTGCGACCCGGACGGTATCTTCCTGTCCAATGGCCCCGGCGACCCGAAGGATTTGCCTGAGGTTATTGAAAACATTAAGAAATTAATCGGCAAGAAACCGATTTTCGGTATCTGCTCGGTCATCAGCTCATGGCTTTGGCTAACGGCGCTGATACCTATAAAATGAAATTCGGCCATCGCGGTATCAAC
>ENA-OQCS01000742-OQCS01000742.1-human-gut-metagenome-genome-assembly--contig:-NODE-742-length-18111-cov-1.872442_pt1 | contig 18111 bp, 22 predicted proteins | sample MGYA00242757_ERZ504575 | MGnify/ENA primary metagenome ERZ504575 (study PRJEB26092, sample SAMD00036297) | human gut metagenome | host: Homo sapiens | study: EMG produced TPA metagenomics assembly of...
CAATGTTATGCGTGAAGTCCTCTTTCATTTCTTCTACGCTTTTCTGCCTTAAGATGATGCGGATAAGAAACCAGAATGACAACCCCAATATAATAATGATAAAGAAAGAGGTATAAGTATCCCTTTCATTTGTTGCAAGACGATGGTATTTGTCGGTTCTACCCATAACCGGTATGCCATTTTGTTGTACAAGTCATAATTGTAATAGTAGCTCACTGCTTCTTTGCCCGGTCTGTATTTTTGAGGTGAACTGAGTCCTTGTACGATCGTGCTGTCTTGACGTAAATTCACTATTTCGATGCGATGAGGCAGGTAGATGATTCCGCGCATGGCAAGTGTCCTAGTAAAAAGGCTGTCGAAGTGTGCAGGTTGATTTCCGTGAAAAGGTCCAGCTGGCTGTGGATACCCCGTTGGAAGTATTTGGTGAGCAGTTCCAGTGTACCGTTTTTGTCGATGGTAGTAGATACCGGTTCATTGATTTCCAGACCAAATCTTTTTTGCTGTTTGAAAGGCTCGGTTTCTATAACTTTGGTAATCAAAGCACTGCTGTCCAGATTGATACTGGATTCGATATAGCCATTTATGGTTTCGTTGCTTCGTTTCACGGAATCGCACCGTTCCATCATTTCATTGTAGTCACTCACCTGTAATGTTTCTATCAGGCAATTGTCCATATCCTTCTTCATCGAGGTGTATAATCCTGTCAACCAATATGCCTGATAGGCAAAGACGCCTATCAGCGAAAGGATAATCAATGCGGCTATGGCTTTAAACGGTATCTTCATGGTGAGGCAAAAATAGGCACAAAATAAGTATTTTCTTTCTTTTGATAACACTAAATAAGACTTCGTAAGCTGGTGGTAACACATACGGAACACTTTTAGCCTTTACTTTGCATAGACCTTAAAAATAAAACGACGATGAGGACAGTGATTATCTTTTGTTTATGCTTGTTTACATTCACGGTACAGGCGCAGGACGATGTGAATTATACCTATATGGATAGTCTTTTTCAGCAGCTGCCGGAAGTGTTGGTGAAAGGTGAACGTCCTGTAGTAAAAGCAGAACGGGGAAAACTGATTTACGATTTGCCCCGAATGGTAGAACGGCTTCCGGTGAATAACGCCTACGAGGCGGTAAAGGAACTGCCCGGCATCGTGGAACAAGACGGTAATCTGACATTGGGCGGTCGCGGTATAACGGTGGTAATAAACGGAAAGGTCAGTACATTGGATAAGGAAGATCTACGGACAGTACTCGAAAATACCCCTGTCAGTCGTTTGGAGAAAGCGGAAATCATGTATGCTGCTCCGGCCCGTTACCGGATTCGTGGAGCCATGGTGAATGTGATTTAAAATCGAATATCGGGCAGAAACCTGCTTTGTCCGGCGAAGTAGCGGCTATGTATGAACAGTCCCGCAGGGAGGACATTGCAGGCCGTGGAAATTTGCTCTACACTTCCCGGCGTTTTTCGGCGGATGTGATGTATTCATACGGGTTCAAACATACCACTTCGGATTGGACAAACAGTCATGGCACACTATGGCGGGGGACGTACACGAGTTGGATTTGAAAACAGAGGCTAAAGGGTATGGCGGCCGGCATAACCTCCGCTTGGGGGCGGATTATGATTTCGGGAAGAAGAACTTGTTGAGTGTGGTTTACAATACACAATACCGCTATGGACAGGACTGTACAAAAATGCGTGGAACAGCCCACAGTGATAAAACGGATGACGCAGCCGCCAGTTACATAATGTGACAGCCGACTATCAATCTTCTTTCGGCCTTTCGGCAGGAATGGATTTCCTTTTCTTCTCCAGTCCGTCACAGACCTTCTTACAGAAAGATATGCAAAGTGTCCGTCAGACATTGAATTATGACAGCAACCAACGTATCAACCGCTGGTTGTTCTATGCCAACCAGCTTCATTCCTTGCAAGGTGGAACCGAGATCAATTATGGTGTAAAGTATACTACCACACACGATAACAGTTACCAGTTCTATCGGATGGTGAAACTGGAGCTTGATTCCCGATAATTCCGAGAAACTGCTTCGAAAAGAATATACTCTGAATATGTACACCGGTGCTTCACATAGTTTTGGAAAGAAGTTTTCTGCCGAAGTTTCCTTGGCCGCAGAGCTTTATCATGCTGAGGGACGCCATAGCTGGATGCTGTATCCCACTGTAAACACAACTTATACTCCGGCAGATGGTCATACCTTGCAAATGTCCTTCACCAGTAATCGCAAATATCCCGCTTACTGGCAGTTGCAACCTATTATACAGTATGTGGACAGCTATACCGAGGCCCATGGAAATCCCGACCTGAAGCCAAGTTCCAATTATTCGCTCGACTTGAATTATCTGTATAAGAATAAATATATGATAGGGGTGAATTACAATTACACCCCCGATTACTTTGTGCAGCTTCCTTATCAATTGCCCGACCGTCTGGCGGAGATGAATCAGTTTGTGAATTATGATTTTCAGAAAAGATGGACCATACAGACTATGGCTTCTTATAAAGTGAGTACATGGTGGAACGGGCGCATTTTTGCTTTCGGTCTGTTCTCTCATGACAAGAACAGCCATTTCCATGATATTGCATTCGATCGGCATAAATTCAGCGTCATCCTGAATACCACAAACACATTCATTTTATCGAAGAAACCGAATATCATAGGTACGTTGCTGGTTTTTACCAATCACGTGCCATACAAGGGGTGTATAACTTAAGTCCTATTTGTAATATTTCGACTTCACTTCAGTGGACTTCTCCGGATGGAAAGACGAAGGTGATATTGAAAGGAAATGATATTCTTAATACATCGAACATGACCACCCGGCTGGCGTGGGGGCAGCAACGGAACCGGACAGAAATGAATTGGGACAATCGTAGCTTTACATTTTCATTCCTCTATAAATTCGGCGGATACAAAGAGAAGAAACGTACCGATGTCGATACCAAGCGGCTGGGGCGATGATTTTTAGTGGTTAGTAATCACTAACCACTAATCACTAATTTGCCATTTTTGCCTTGAAAGCCAGCGCATACATACGCATCTGTTTTACCATCGCCAACAAGCCATTGCTACGGGTGGGCGACAAATGTTCTTTCAAACCTATCTTTTCTATAAAGTATAAATCACTGCTTAATATTTCATCAGGAGTATGTCCGCTGACTACTTTAATGAGCAGGGCAATGATACCTTTTACAATCAAGCGTCACTTTCCGCCTGGAACACCACTTTGCCGTCTTCCATATCGGCTTGCAGCCATACGCGGCTTTGGCAACCATCTATCAGGTTTTGTTCTGTTTTATATTCGGGGGCGAGTGGTTCCTGCTCGTTACCTAAGTCTATGAGCAGTTGATACTTGTCCATCCAGTCATCAAATCACTGAACTCTTCTATCACTTCGTCCTGAAGTTCGTTTATTGTTTTCATTATTTTATCATTTATTTCTCATTATAAATCACATCCATCACCGTCTGTCCTACCGCTTTCAGCGTGTTACGGTCAATGTTCTCCATCGTATCATTACCGTATGCCAGAAAGAGCCGAAAGAACTTTGCGGATTACCGGCATCATAATTAATGATATCCACACACGGGATGCGGGCCAGTTTGTTGACATAGATATGGTCGTCTACTGTTTCGCCCCCGTCTTCCTTTACAAAATATTTGCGTATCCCAGCTCATGTGCCTTTTTCCAGATCTTCTTCATCTCGGAACGGGCGGTGCGGGCCGAGTAACCTTCATAATAGAACGTGGCATCTTTTCCGCCTACCATATCCAGCAAGATTCCATAGCGTGCATTATAGTTCTGAACATGTGGGGTACGTGCCCAGTATTGTGAACCAAGGCACCAAGTGTCTTGTTTGTATCTACCGTCATAAAATTCAGGAATTCCATAATCCTCCGAATCAAAAAACACGATATCTATGCCCAGAGCAGGTTGTTCTTTCTGTATCTGACGGGCGATTTCCAATAACACACCCACACCACTGGCGCCATCATTTACTCCTAAAATAGGAGTGTGGTGATTTTTCGGGTCGGGATCATTGTCGGCATACGGGCGGCTGTCCCAATGGGCGCAAAGCAGGATGCGTTTTTTACTTTCGGGCTTGTAAGCGCCGATAATGTTGCGTGATTTCAGTATAGTACCATCATAAGCTATCAAATCAGCATATTGATTGTATACCTTGCTCCGAATTTTTCCAATTGTCCTGCCAGATATTCCCCACATTCTTTGTGTGCCTGCGTGTTAGGGACACGGGGACCGAAATCAGCTTGTACCTGAATGTACTGGTAGGCGCTGTCCGCATTGAATTCGGGAGCTTGATCACTTCTTTGTCTACGGTTTCTGTCCGGTCGTTTCTGCTTTTACTGTTTCCACAGGCTACAGCCGTCAATACAAGCAGCAAGACCGGGATTACTAAAAACGTTTTTTATCTTCATACTTATTCCTTGTTATTTGTGCATTGTCCTTATCAAGATAGAGAGTCTGCGCCGCAAAGTTACGTTATTTTCTTTGTACTTCTTCCATAACGCGCAGGAAGTTTCCTCCCCAGATCAGGCGGATACTTTCTCCACTATATCTTTCCAACAGCAGCCGGCGTGTAAAGTTTATCAATTCTGATGCCGAAGCGCAGCCTGTGATACCGCCGTCACCGTCAAAATCGGTTCCTATCCCTACATGTTCTATGCCCATGACATTTACCATGTGGTTCAGATGCTCGATGGCATCCTTGATGGTAGCTTCTCCGTTCTTGCGCAGGAATCCGCCATACATACATACCTGTGCCACCCCCCCCTTGGCTGCCAATGCTTTCAATTGGTCATCCGTCAGATTGCGCGGATGGTCGCAAAGGGCACGGGCCGAAGAATGAGAGGCTACGATCGGTTTGCCGCTGATTGCCAGTGCATCATAGAAACTTTCTCTCCGGCATGAGAAACATCTACCATCATTCCCACACGGTTCATTTCTTTTATCACCTGTTCACCGAATGTGCTTACGCCCAGTTCTTCCTCATTATAACGGGCGGAGCCGCAGATATCATTATTTCCGTTGTGGCAAAGTGTCATGTACACCACGCCACGATGTCGGAAACGTTCTACATTCGTGATATCCTTGCCAATGGCATATCCGTTTTCAATGCCCAGCATGACAGCCTTTTTCCCTGCTTTTTTCAAACGGGACAGATCAGCGGGAGTATATGCTATATCTACGGTTGTGCAGTTTTTGGCAACCATCTCCTCTATTTCGTTCAGGATGCGGTCTGCTTTGGCAGTAGCGGCCGATAAGGCTTCATCGGTACGTTCCAATTGCTTCAGGTAAGCCACCATGATGGTCGCGTCCAGATGTCCTTCCGTCATCTTATGCAGGTCTACCAGGATTTTCTTGTCACGGGTGGCGAAGTTTATTCCTTGATCGAAGAACATGGGAGTGTCGCAATGTGAATCCAGCGTTATCATGCGGCTGTGAAGTTTTTTGGCTTCTCTGAAAGAAGTGGATTCCTGTATAAGCCAGTGGAATACCGGCATCATGCAGGTATTGTTTTCCAGAATGAAACATTCCGGATGCCATTGCACTCCCATCATGGACTTGCATTCGGTAGATTCCATCGCTTCAATGACTCCGTCGGATGAGCGGGCAGTTACCCTGAAACCCGGCGCAACCTCCTTTACCGCCTGATGGTGAAACGAATTGACCGGCAATATTTCTGTTTCAAACAATTTATAAAGTAAGGAATCTTTCTCTATCCGGACCGTATGCGAGGCATATCCCCGTCCCAAATCCTGATCGTGTTTGATCCGTTCCCCTTCCATCTGTACGTGGATATCCTGATACAGGCTGCCTCCAAAAGCGGCGTTCATCACCTGTATGCCGCGGCATATTCCCAGAATCGGTATCTGCCGGTCGGCGGCCAGTTTGGCAAGCAATAACTCCTGACGATCCCTCCGAGGATTGATGCTGTGTAATTCCTTTACCGGCTCTTCTCCAAGGAACAAAGTTGATATCCGCACCTCCGGTCAGCAGTAAGCCATCCAATGCATTCAATGAGTTTATCAAACTGTCAGTGTCGTCAACTGGAGGGATGATGAAAGGAATCCCTCCTGCTTTCAGAATGGAAGTGAAATATCCTTCCAGTAAAGTACAGGCTCCCTCCTGGAAGTTTCCGGTAAGTCCGATAACAGGAGCGTCCTTGTGGCATGGAAATGTGCGGTGTATGGCATCGTACTCGGCTGAAATGTCAAATGTTTGAAACGTTTTCATAAGTTAAATTATTCATAGAAACTGAGCAAAGATAGGGATAAATTCAGATTTATTTTTCATATTTGCTAAAAATCTAATGACCATGGAACCTATACAAGACTTCGCCGGCTGATATGCCGTTTGCGTTCGTTGAAGGAGCGGAAACGTGTGGTGGTTGTTTGCCCCAATGACCCTCATACCGAATACGTTATAACCCGTAGTTTGCACGAAGGCTTTGCCGATTTCTTATTGGTAGCGGATACGCCCCATTTATTGAATTCGGAATATATCCGGATGCAATATCCGGACCATGTGAAGTATACGAGGCGACAAGTCCCGACAAAGCGGCGCAGGAAGCTGTTTCGCTGATACGTGAGGGACATGCGGACGTGTTGATGAAAGGGATTATCAATACGGATAATTTATTGCGGGCCGTGCTTAATAAGGAACATGGTATCCTGCCGAAAGGGAATGTGCTGAGCCATATCACGGTGGCACAGATCCCGATGTACAAGAAATTGCTGTTCTTCTCGGATGCGGCGGTCATTCCCCGTCCTACCTTGGAACAATTCGAGGCGATGCTGCGGTATGATCTGGAGGTATGCCGCCGCATGGGAATAGAAGCTCCCCGTGTGGCCTTGATTCATTGTACGGAAAAAGTGAACGAGAAATTTCCCCATACGCTGGACTATGTGACCTTAAAGGAGCGTGCGGCTGTCGGTGCTTATGGAAACATGTACTTGGATGGTCCCATGGATGTGAAGACGGCATGTGATGCGCATAGCGGTGAGGTGAAAGGAATCAGTTCTCCTGTGGTGGGACATGCGGATCTGCTTATCTTTCCCAATATTGAGTCGGGAAATACATTCTATAAAACGGTGTCGTTGTTTGGTGACGCCAACATGGCAGGTATGTTGCGAGGTACTACTTCTCCTGTAGTGGTTCCTTCGCGTGCCGATTCCGGTAATTCGAAATATTATAGTCTGGCATTGGCTGCGTGGCCGGATAAAACCTTTAAATTATGAAGATATTTGTGATTAATCCGGGCTCTACTTCTACCAAAATAGCCCTTTTCATCGATGAAGCCGGTGTGGGCGGCAGGGGCCCATCATACTGCGGATGACTTGTCGGAGTTTCACCACGTCAACGAACAGTATGCGTACCGTAAGGACTTTGTATTGCGATTGCTTGCCGAGGCGGATATTCCGTTGGATTTTGATGCCGTCATTGCCCGTGGCGGTCTGCTGAAGCCTACGCCCGGCGGGGTGTATGCCATTAACGAACAGATGAAACATGATTTGCTGAACGCCCGGATGGAGCACGCTTGTAACCTGGGAGCGTTGATTGCCGATGAAATTGCCCGGGAATGCCATTGTCCCGCCTACATTGCCGATCCCGAAGTGGTAGACGAGCTGCAACCGGCCGCCCGCCTGACGGGAATACCGGAGATAGAGCGCATTTCCATCTTCCATGCCTTGAACAGTAAGGCGGTATCGCGTAAATATGCCGCTTCCATCGGGAAACATTATGAAGAGTTGAATCTGATTGTGGTGCATCTGGGAGGTGGCATATCGGTGGGTGCCCATTGCAAAGGACGGGTGATTGATGTTAACAATGCCTTGAACGGTGAGGGGCCGTTTTCTCCCGAACGTGCGGGAACCATTCCTGCCGACCAGTTGGCGGAATTGTGCTTCAGCGGTAAGTATACGTTAAAGCAGATCAAGAAGATGCTGAATGGCAAAGGGGGGCTGACGGCTCATCTGGGTATGAATGATGTGGTGACTATCGCCCGGAAAGCTTCCGAAGGCGAGGAGCCTTATAAAGGGGTATTGGATGCGATGCTCTATACGGTGGCCAAACAGGTAGGGGCCATGTATGTCACTCTCCGTGGGCAGGTGGATGCCATTATTCTGACGGGAGGCATTGCTCATAGTGATTACTGTGTAGGGATTCTCAAGGAACAGATTGATTATCTGGCGCCGGTTGTGTTGATGCCCGGTGAAGACGAGATGGGTTCGCTGGCTTATAATGCGTTGGGAGCCTTGAAAGGTGAACTGCCTTTGCAGGTTTACCGGCCGGAATAAGAAGATGGTGGTACATCGGAATTAGAATAAGCGATAAAATTGTTCAAATCCCTCATGGAAGGGTAATGTGTTGATATACAGAAGACTATTATGAAGGAATTATTATAAATTCCTTCATAATAGCTTCAGGGATGTTTTTACCCGGCCAATGCGACCAGTTTATACATATTTCCTGTCGTGGTATGCATCCGTTCCGCTCCCAGGGAGTTCATGATTCTTCCCATTTTGTTTATCGTGATGCCGCGCATGGCTGCCGGATATCGTTTCAGTAGGATATTGAACAAGCATACTGCCGAGTAAAGTTTGAAGTCTTCTCCTTTCTCCGGCAGTCTGAAACAATGGAGAATCATTTCCGCTTCGGTGGGCAAGGCATAATAGGCCTGGTTGCGCAGTTTCAGCTCGGATTCCTCCGCCGCCGAGAACCAGTAACGCTTTCCCTCGTCCAGTTCTGCTTTCAGCTGGGCGAAAAGCTGTTTGTGCTCCAGTGGCGAGCAGTCTATCTTCTCCTTTACCTCGGCAAAGAAATAACGGCGGCTTCCGCTGGGGTCGGTGAGCAGCGCTTTCCGGTTACTGGTGCCGATGAACGAGGCCATCCGGGGCAGATGGCTGTAGGACGAGCGGTGCGACTTGCGGAAATCCAGTTTTTTCATTTGCATCAGATTTTTCAGCAATGGCAGTTTCTGTGGTGAAAGACGGTCGTACTCATCCAGATTAATCAGTCCGAAGAAAGCCAGCTTCTGCTCGCATCCTGCCTGTCCGGTCAGTTCGAAGCTGTCCGTATAGTAGTCTTTCAACGAATCGGGCATCAGCAATTCGCAGAAAGTGGATTTGCATCTCCCTTGCTCGCTGCTCACCAGCATGGGGGCCACAGCGTTGGCGCACCGGTCCATGCGTCCGCTCCACTGGGCAGTTACGCCCAGCATCCAGCGGTGGAAACTGTTCACCCAGAAATCTTTCGTAGATATGCGTTGTGCCAGCGGAGTCACTCGGTCCTTGCCGTCCCATTCGGGAAGGGTGTTCATATAGGAAAGTAACGGATGATAGTCCGGCATCTGCTCCGAGTTCACGAACCGGCTTACATCCTTGTCCCAGCAGTTGATGTGACGTGCACGGGCTTCCAGACACAGGCTGTTCAGGGTGCGTTGGCTTATTACCTTATATATAGGTGTGTCATCGTCTTTTTTGCAATATTCCGTTTGTTCCGTCAGCACGTTGAAGCGAAAATGGTAGTGGCTCAGCAAATATTGTTCCAATTTTTGCTGTACTTGTTCCGTTTCCGGTTTCTTCTGCATTGATAATGAGGGAGATGAACTCTTCACTGTCGGACTTATCACTACATTCGAGGAAGCAAGCTTCTTCATTACTTTGTTTAATAACTTTTTATCCATTATTTGTTGTTTTAGGTTTCCGTTGGAACAAAGATACTGTGTAAAATAGCGTTTTGCAAGTGTTTTTCGTGGGGTTTTAGAGAAAAGTGACTAAGCGTAAACATCCTGAATAACAAGCTGTTTCGTCCGGTTGATTACACGATATCTTCCTTTTGATTCAGTTGTTTCACTTAAGTGATGAAGTTTGAGCACTATAGTGATGAAGTTCATCACTAAGGTGATATAATATCATCACTTAAGTGAAACAATTTACTTGAAGGGAAGATACAACGACTTCGACCGATGATACACCTTATTCGTCCGGTTGTTGTCATTTGATGAAATGTGAGTATTTTGCCGGACAGTCATCACCTCGGGATGCGTTTTTGGAGATGGAACGGGGCTGAAAGAATATGAAGTTATTATGAAGAAATCGTAGAAGGATCATTCATAATAACTTGCTTGTAATCAGTAGGTAATGTGCTGATGAAGGGTTTGACGGAAATAATTCCGGTATTACATTTTCTATGCCGGCGAGTATGTTCTCGGTTACAGAGATGGAACAGGAGTTATTTGAACAGACCGGTGGCAAGAGATTTTTCATCAGGCTCCGGTCTGATAATAGAATGGTATCTCATGATGAAATAAGTAAATTATGGGGAAGGAGCGATAATGGAAAATCATAGCCTTTATAATTTGATTGCAAAATGGGGAAGGTCTTATCAGTGGATACTCGCATTGAATTAGTTACCGTAGGGAAGGACGGTTATGCTCTGAAAATAGAGGATGTTGCGAGCTGCATATGAGTAAGCGTTTCCGCGATTCTATAAGTGTGGTAAAATAAAAAGTTTAATTAGCCTTGTTTAGCTATTTTCCTTTTCCCATTTATCAGGAAGTAGTTCCCTGTATTTTTCAAGGGGTGTGTTCGGTTGCATTCTGCGGTTCTATTGAAGGTGATTGTGATCCCGGAAAGGCTGAACTCTTCTTCCGACAACATGATGGGTACTATTTGAGTGAACGAAGGAGAGGAGGTTGTCGTTCGGGAGTGGGCAACACCATTATAATAATCACGAACCACATCTTTCCTAGCTTGTTTAACGCTATAGCCCCGTCGGGACATCCAGGAGCTCATATCCCCCAAAGTGGTATGTTGCTTGCGGCAAACATCGGCTAAAGAACAATTGTGGTCTACTTTCAATACTTCCAGAAAACGTTTCCAAGTGGCTCTAAATCTACTTCTTCTAAATCCATAATACTTCGTTTTTATACGCTGCAAAGATACAAGAACGAAAAAAGACAGACTAGGTAGAATCGCGGAGACGCTTACAACATATTAAAATTAAAGACTTTTCGATAATTATTGCGCAAATAACTATCACTTGTTGTCTGTATGCTTTCCGCACGTTTTACCTTTACTTTCTTGCCAAAGTCAAACTTATATATAAGGTTTAAGCACGCTCCTTGATAAGGGGTTTTATTATTTTCTTCTATTCTGCTTAGATTGTTATTGGTAATTGTGGTCAGGTTTCTTCTTTTATTCAAAATAGCGTAAACTGATAAATTTATGCAGAACTTTTGATCCAGGAAATATTTGTAAAGGCCGGCATTCATATTGTATACACTGTGATATATTGTTTCGCTTCTACGTGCTCTTCTTTCTGCCATAAAGTTAAAACTTCCACCGAAAGTATTGTGAAACGAAGACTGTTGTCACAAAAGAATAAGCAATGGACTATATGGTAGGTCTGTTTGGGCGACACTTCTTTAGTGTAGTCGCCATCAAGGGAGGCATTGGTAGTCCACCAGCTGAACAAGGCCTTAGTGAAACCTATTGAAAAAGCATGTCGATAAGACTTCCCTATATTGGTCGGCATAGTATAGGTGATGATCGGATTGTCTTTATCTTGATAGATCAGGGGAAATAAATCATCTTTGCACTTTGCGTAAGCGTAGCTTATACTCCAAGTATTTGACAGACTCAACAATAGCCTGATACGATGTTCGGTAGTAGGTACTAAATCCGGATTCCCTTTAGCATAAGAATATTCAGAGATATAGACAATAGCCGGATTCATGCTCTTATAAGGGATATTTCCCATTCTTTTTGAATAGGATAAAGAGGCTTGGTTCTTTCAGAGAAAAGGTAACCCACCTTGATGGAGGGGAACAGATTGCGATATGTGCGTTTGTCACCTGCTATGTTATTGGAAATACATTTCACTTCATCTTCTTGTACCCGTATACCGCCATTTAATGTAAATTTCTTCCATTGCCATACATATTCTGCATAGCCTGCATAACCTATACCTTTATAGGTAAATAGCCCGCTTTTATCTTCTTTCTGCCATCCTTCTTCACTCTGATATGCGTAATACATTTGGTTGCCGGTGTGGTTATTATAATAGTCGCCACCCCATTTCAACCTGGAATGTTTGTTGAGCAAGAAGATATAATTTATCTCTGCTTTCCATAAATCAGAAACAGTTCCGGTGTTGCTACATTTATTATCCTCTTCGTTTTTCTCCGGATACTGATAAAGATAATGGTGATTCAGTTCTTTCGTTTCATCACTTCTCAAATAATCAAGAACTGTTTGCAAAGTATTCTTTCCGTTTTTTGATTTCCAATTATAGTTCAAACTAGCCTGATATATTTTGTCATTCCCTTTCCCTTTACTATGGTAGGAAGAGGTATATTCCTTTTCTGTTTCTTGTGTTTCGGAAAAAGAAGAAGATTTTAGTGTGCTTCCAGCCTGTTTTACCATACAGTTAAGTCCGATGCTTTGCAGGGTAGTTATATCATATAACATGCTGAATGTTTCATTGATTCTTCTTATATTTTTACGGTCTATATTTTGATTTACAATATGGATATTCTGGTGGCTGTTATGGGTTATATTTTCCGTGATGTAAGGATCTCCTGCATTAGAAAGGACCAGATTGTTGTAAAAGTTCCATTTCCCAAGCCGAAGGCTTAATGGAAGGCCCAAACGTTCCCAATGACTATTTCTTTTTCTCATCTCTCCTAGCAAAGAGGGTGAACCATTGCCTCCGCCATCTGCATTTTTTTTCAAAGATATATATGATTCCTCCTTTAGTCGTGGCATTATATTGTAAATCAGCTTCCGGCAGGATTTCAACATTTTCTATGTCCGTGGCTTGCAGACTTGATAATTCTGTGCGGTCATGAAGTTCTCTGCCGTTTATGTATATTTTAGACACGGTTCCTCCATTCAGCCTTAGTTCAATTATATGCAAGGAAAGAATTTCAAATATAGGAATAAGAAGAGTTTGCAGAGTACGGAGCAGGGGATAAAGTTGTGAAATAATTTTTGTTTTATATGTTGCAGGCACGGGATGCGTATGATATTAGAATCGCGGAAACGTTTACGAAGAGCGCATGAGGAATGCGCGAAACTTGAGAGTGTCATCTGATGTCATAGTACAGGCTACAGGGCTTTCTGAAGAAGAAATAAAAGCCCTTTAATTGAATTGCAAAGGGTTTGGCCGGAAAGAATAGTTTCTATTCATATTCGTGTTTCCGTTTCGGATTCATCGGAAACCAGCCTTTCAGCACGCGTTCGCGTTGCTCGAATATCTCCTTGATAGTCCAGAAAGAAGAGAAGGAGAAGACACCCAATAAAGAGGAAATCAGGATGTCACTGATAAGCACAGTCCCTATAATGCCTGCTATGCCCAGTACCAAAAATATCCACCAGCACCGTGTACCCCAATAATATTCGGCCTTGACCACGATGGGGTGGAAAAGACCGATTATTAAAAAGGTACAAATGCCGATGGCAATACCGCCTAAATGGTATTCATTCAGCCATTCCATTCTTTCTTAGCTTTGAATGGGTATTTCTTTTTTGATGCTCTGCTCCAGAGAGATCAGGGTCTCGGTAGCCGTAACGCCGGGAATTTCCTGAATCTTTGAGTTCAGCAAGTCCATCAAATGCTCGTTATCGCGTGAATAAAGTTTGGTCAGCATGGTATAGGGACCTGTAGTGAAGTGGCACTCCACAATTTCGGGAATCTTCTTCAGTTCTGCCACTACGTTTTTGTACATGGAACCTTTTTCCAGCTTGATTCCTACGTATGTACAGGTTCTATACCCTAAACTCTTAGGGTTCACATGATATCCTGAACCGATAATAACTCCCAAATCAATTAATCTTTGCACACGCTGATGAATGGCTGCGCGTGAAACTCCACATTCTGCTGCGACATCTTTAAACGGGATGCGGGCATTTTGGGATATAATTTCTAGAATTTGTCTGTCGAGACTATCAATTTTCTCCATAATATACCGATTTTAATGTTATCAATCTGTAAGCAAATATAGGAATACTTTTTAATTTATCTACTATTTTGCAAGAAAAAACAGGATTTCTTTGAAAAAAAGTGCAATAAGAGGAGCTAATCACCTATTTTCTTCTCTATTTCGCCGATTTTCCCTCTTCTTTCAAATGAGAAGGTATCGCTATGTGTATCTAAATAGTTCAACAGGAATAGCGATTTTCTTAACAAATATTTTTGTTCTTCGGACTCTTTCAACAAAGCATCCTGATAGAGCAGTTCGGATAACATGTCGATGCGCGTGAGCAATTCCTCGCCACCATAGTTCTGTCCCATCTCGTTCAGTATATATTCCGCATCCTGATCATAATAGAAGGTGGAAGGATGATTGAAGTAGGCACGATAAATGCTTTGAAGTTGCAATTGCAGCTCGGGACCGTCCTTTTTATCTCTTTCTTCTACCAACTTTTCCAATGCTTCGAAAAATTGTTGAAGCAACCGCATAATGTAATCTCTTTGCAGCATGTTAATTGTCCTCTTCGTTTTTATGGGTTAGTGTTACTAATACTTTATCTATCCGGGCTCCGTCCATGTCGACTATTTCCAGTGTGAAGTCATTCCATTCCATGGCTTCACCGGTCTTGGGAATGTGACCTAGTTGTTGCAAGATGAGGCCGCTCAAAGTGTTGTAATTATAATCGGGGTATAAATCCTCCATTTCGAAATGACTCAGAAAGTCATAGAAAGAGCATTGCCCGTCTATCAGCAGCTTCCGTCCTTGCGGGGAACGATATCGGGATCTTCCGAGTCACTGGGCAAGGTGCCTACCAGGGCTTCCAGAATGTCCTTCATGGTGATGATGCCTTGCAGACTGCCGAATTCATCACAGATTAATCCGTATTTGATGTTGTGCTGGCGTATTTGTTCCAATACTTTATATACATCCATGTTTTCGTGGAAGTATTGTGCCGGACGGATCACATCACGCAGATTGAATTCGCAACTGTTCAGCTTCCCGAAGAGGTCTTTCAGGTAAACTACTCCGATGATGTTGTCCAGGGTGTTTCCTTGAGTTACAGGGTAAACTTGGTACAGGTGTTGGCATACGATGTCATACAGCTGCTTGTTGTTCATGTCTATGTCAATGGATACGATGTCGCTGCGATAGGTCATGATGGTGTTGATGCTACGGTCGCCCAGGGAGAAGACGCGGTCCACAATATCCTGTTCCACTTCCTGCACTTCGCCGTTCTCAGTCCCTTCGTCTATCATGGATTTGATTTCCTCTTCAGTCACTTTTTCTTCAGCTGTGTTGATATGCAGCAGGTTGAAGATAAGTGAAGTGCTTTTGGCAAGTATCCATACAAAAGGAGAGGCTATGACGGACAGCCAGTACATGGGACGTGCCAATAGCTTGGCAGCACGGGTGGAGGCACTCATGCCAATGCGTTTGGGCACCAGCTCGCCAAAGATAATAGTGAGGTAAGTGACCAGGATGACAATCAGGGTTTGAGCCAATAAATAGGCATATGTGGCGGGTACGCCGGCGTCAGTCAGTATGTTCCCAAAGTCGGTGGCCAGCACGTCACCGGAGTAAATACCGGTCAATATACCAATCAGGGTGATTCCGATTTGGATGGTGGATAAAAACTTGTCCGGGTCATTGGCAAGCTTTAAAGCGATACGCGCTGTAGAGCTTCCATGACGGATATCATTGGACAAACTACTTTTACGCGCTGAGATCAGGCGATTTCGGACATGGCGAATACCCCGTTTAATAAGATAAGTGCGATAATAATGGCAATTTCCATGTAAGAATTTACGTTTTGTTTTGCTAACAAATGTACTAAGAATTGTGTTTTCTCTTTCTTCTTTTAGATTTAATTAATGAATTATCTGTCATTTGCGCTATCTTTGCGGTGTCTATACTTAGAAAGGAGTAATTATGCATCCGTTGGAACTATTCAAATATTGTCCGAAGTGTGGTTCGCCGCACTTTGAAGTGAACAATGAGAAATCAAAGCGTTGCGCTGATTGTGGCTTTGTGTATTATTTCAATTCCAGTGCCGCTACTGTAGCTTTTATCTTGAATGATAAGAATGAGTTGTTGGTGTGCCGCAGAGGAAAAGAACCGGCAAAGGGAACATTGGACCTGTCCGGTGGGTTTATTGGTATGTATGAACCGGCGAGGAAGGTGTGGCACGCGAGGTGCTGGAGGAAACCGGCTTGCAGGTGGAGGAGGCTGTTTATCAGTTCTCATTGCCCAACACTTATCTTTATTCAGGATTTCTGGTACATACATTGGATCAGTTCTTTCTTTGTAAAGTGAAAGATACCAGTCGGATAAAGGCGATGGATGATGTGGCGGAGTCTTTCTGGCTTCCGTTGGATGAAGTGAATCCCGAAGAATTCGGGCTGGATTCTGTGCGTGAAGGAGTCCGGCGTTTTTGAAAGAACATAAACTTTAATGATAAGATATGAAAAGAAAAACCTTATTGATGGCCGCATTGATGGGAGGCTGTTCCTTGCAGGGAATGGCGCAGCAGATAACTCCCAAGGATGTGGCAGGTGACAAGGAATATAACCGGGTATGCCGGGAATATGAGTTGAAAGGCGGGGACAGCATGGAACTGTTACAGGCTTATCTGGACAAATATCCTGACTCCCGTCATAAAAACAGGGTGCTGTCACTGATTGCCTCTGCTTATTTTATGGAGGGAAAATACAAGGAGGCCATTGCCCTGTTCCGGTCGTGTGATCTGGAGCTTTGCCTGATAAGGAAAGAGATGATTGTGCCATGCGTCTGGCCACCTCTTATCTGAAAGAAGATAATCTGCGTGAAGCGGCTGTATGGTTTACCTTGCTGAAAGAGGTAAGCCCATTGTATCAGGATGACGCTGTCTATAATCTGGCTTATATTGATTATGTGGAGAAACGCTATGACAAGGCGCTGAAAAGTTTCCAGTCTTTGCAGAATGATGCCGTATATGCAGCATTGGTTCCTTATTATATAGGAGAGATTTATTTGGTGAAAGGAAATTATCAGCAGGCCCGTACTGTGGCAAAAGCGTATCTGGAGCAATATCCAGCTAAAAAGGATGTTCCTCAGATGGAACGGATTTGGGGAGAGGCTTGTTTCGGATTGAATGATTACCAAGCGGCGATACCTCCTTTGGAAAGATACCGTGAAAGTGTCTCCACCCGCAGCGTAAGCCTTTGTATGAACTCGGTATGAGTTATTATTATACTGGTGTTTATTCCAAGGCTGCCGCTACTTTGGGGGAAATGGCTTCGGTACATGATGCCTTGTCACAGAATGCTTATCTCCACATGGGGCTGGCTTATTTGAACTTGAAGGAGAGGAACAGGGCACGCATGGCATTCGAGCAGGCAGCCAATTTCAGTTTTGACCCGAAAGTAAAGGAACAGGCTCTTTATAATTATGCTTTGTGTATTCATGAAACCTCTTATTCTCCATTTGCCGAGTCGGTTACCGTGTTTGAGCGTTTTCTGAACGAGTTCCCGAACTCGCCTTATACGGAGCGTGTCAATGATTATTTGATAGAAGTGTATATGAATACCCGCAGTTATGAAGCTGCTTTAAAATCTATAGCAAAGATTGAACATCCGGCACACGTATTATGGAGGCCAAGCAGAAGATTTTGTTCCGGCTGGGCACACAAGCGTTTGCGAATGCTCGTTTCCAGGAGCTCTGGAGTTCTTCAACCAATCGCTTGCTGTGGGGCAATACAATCAGGCGACAAAGGCGGACGCTTATTTCTGGAGAGGGGAATCCAATTATCGTTTGGACCGTTTTCCGCAGGCGGGTAACGATTACCGCTTGTATCTGGAATTTGCCACCAGCAAGGACGGACAGGAATACGGTCTGGCTCTCTATAACTTGGGATATACTTATTTCAAACAGAAAAATTATGGAAATGCGGGCACTTGGTTTACCCGTTTTGTGGACAGGGGAAGTGCCAATGAACGTGCCATGCAGCAGATGCCTATAACCGTATAGGTGACTGTAACTTCTATGACCGCCATTTGAACAGCTCGTCAGGATTATGCGTGCGGTGGAGATTGATCCGTCACTGGGGGAT
>ENA-OQCS01000743-OQCS01000743.1-human-gut-metagenome-genome-assembly--contig:-NODE-743-length-18105-cov-4.173156_pt1 | contig 18105 bp, 27 predicted proteins | sample MGYA00242757_ERZ504575 | MGnify/ENA primary metagenome ERZ504575 (study PRJEB26092, sample SAMD00036297) | human gut metagenome | host: Homo sapiens | study: EMG produced TPA metagenomics assembly of...
AATAAAAGGTGGCTAAACACAATTTCATTGACGATTACAAACAGCTTGTTCGCAAACTTTCCTTGCGAAACTCGCTTCGCTCAGACATCGCACCAAGTTTGCTGCGATTTTGTAAAAAATCCTATGAAATTCTATCGTTTAGCTACCTTTTATTTATTTTATATCTCTTATATACGCTGAAGGTTATTGGTAATAACTATATATTCTATATTTATTATCATGTAAATTTTACTTACAATTTTTTCTAAAAATGATAATGGTTCTATTTTATATTATTTGTCTACCAAACTTACATCGTTTTTTATAGCAGGCGATTCCGTAGTTTAATATTGTTTCGTAGCCTTCTTCTTCTAGTTTCTGATCGTAATTCTTTTCTTTGATCTGTTTTTAGTGCTTTTTGGCATGCTTTATCTAGTGTTTTGATGTTTTCTGCATATTTTACTTCTATAATGATTCCGATTCTGGCTTGTTCTGCTTCGATCATGATATCGCTGTATCCGTCTCCGCTTTCTTGGTTTGAGGTAATGTACCAGTCTGGGTCGTAGCTTAGTAAGCCTAGGAGGACTCCATGGTAGAAGTTTTCTTTTTTGGTTGTGAAGGTGTCTCGGATGCTGATGGTTTTCATTAGGTAGTTATTAAATTGTTCTTCGATTGCTTCTGCATTTCCTTCTTCAAATGCTTTGCAGAAATCTTTTAAGTGGTTTTCCCTGTTGGGTGAGGTAGCCTGTTGCGAAGAGTACACTCCAGAGATTCTCGATCGTGCTGTCTAGTTCGTTGTATGTTAGTTCTAACCTGATTTCTTTCTGGATTGCTTTTCCTTCAATTAATTGTTCAATTTCTCTTCTTGTCTGTTGGTTTGCTTTCTCTATAAAGCGTTTTACGATATAATTTCCACTTGTATTGATCCAGTATGGCTGTGGTGTCGCATCTGGTTCTACTTTTAATGCTCGGCAGTGATTGATTACATCCCATGGGCAGTAGATATCTGTGTTTCCAAAGCGATAGCCGTCATACCATTTCTTTGTTTGTTCGAAAGCTTCTGGTACTTTGTAATATTGTAATATTTCTTTTACTTCTTTGTCTGTAAATCCAAAGTACTCATCAAAATATTGGTCTGTGATAGAAAAGATATTGAAGTTATTTAGTCCTGTAAAGATGCTTTCTCTGGCAATTCTTAAGCACCTGTTAATACGGCCATGTATAGATTATCATTTGTTTTTAATGATTGTTCTAACATGTTTCGAAGTAAGATGATCATTTCATTATAGTAGTTATTCTCGAACGCCTTGTCTAATGGGACATCATATTCGTCGATCAATATAATAACTTTTTTCCCATAATATTCTTTTAAAATAGAAGATAAAATCCACAGTGCTGTCATTAACTCTGTATCTTTCATGTTATCTGACATTAATGATTTCATCTGTTCTTTTTGTTTTTCGCTTAACTTATCTCCTGACATTCGATCGTATAATCGTCTGGATTCTGCTGCCATGATATATTTCATCATAGCTTTTGCATCTTCATAATTTCCTGCTTTCGCTCCTTTTAATGAAACTGAGATTACTGGAAATTTTCCCTGATATTGATCGCATAATTCTTTGTCCTTTGAAATTTCAAGGCCTTCAAAAATTGCCTGATCATTTCCTATTTCAAAGAAATATTTTAACATACTCATATTTAAGGATTTTCCGAATCTTCTTGGTCTTGTGAATAGATTGACTAGACCGTGTTCATTTAGCAATTGTTTGAGCAGGCCTGTTTTATCTACATAGTAATAGTTTTCTTTTATCATATCTTCAAAGTTTTCAATTCCGATTGGAAGTTTCTTTTGCATGAGGTTCCCTCCTTTCCGCATTTATCTTACCTTTTGTTCATATTTTACTATTTGATTATTTTATATGCAACTCAAAATAATCTTTTAATTTTTTCATAGCTTTCATAAATGTTCCCTGTGTGGCATCTTCTGCCAAATGATAATCCTTTAAGTAAAGAAAGCACATACGAAAAACAGAATCTCCGTATTCTCGCATAAGCCTTTCTAAAATTTGTTCTGTCGACATTCTTTTGATCTCCTTTCATCTTTTTAGAGACAATGAATTTAGAAAAAATTACATAATCTGAAAAGATTGATGGTTTTAATTTAACAAAAAATCCTGCCTGACACTGATTTCTCAATGTAGACAGGATTTCTTTACATATTTAAATATATTCTTGCTTTTATCTTGATTTATCTTTTAAAAAGAAAAAATTCAAAATTACATCTAATATAAAAAATATAAGTACAAATAATCCCCAATATACCACCAAACTGTCATATCCTAATCCCAGTATTCTGAAAATTATCTTATGTACTAACACTGTAAATAAGATCAATACTACATTCATTGCTGCCAATAAAATACCTTTCATTTTTCTCTACCTCTTTCTTTTTTTAAATCAATGATTCGATCTGCACTTTTTGCCATTTCTTCATCATGTGTAACGCATACTATTGTTTTTCCTTCTTTTTTTAATTCTTTAAATAAATGAATAATTTTTTCCTTATTACTTGTATCAAGATTTCCAGTTGGTTCATCTGCAAGTATAATCTCACATGGTTTTAACATCGTTCTTGCAATTGCTATTCTTTGTTGTTCTCCACCACTTAATTCGCAAACCTTATGTCCCAGATATTCTTTGGATATCCCAACTTTCTCTAAAGATTCTTCTAACTCTTTTTCTTTAAAAATTCTTTCGATACTTTTTTGATAACAACAGATTTTTCTTTTACTGTATCATTTTCTATCAAGGCATAATTTTGAAAAATATACCCAAATACATATCTTTCTTAAATTTTGAATATCTTTCTTAGAAAAGCTATTTTCCCCATTGATTGAAATACTCCCACTATCTGGTTTATCAATCATAGAAATCATATTTAAAATAGTAGTTTTTCCTGCCCCACTCTCACCAATAATTGCAATAAATTCATTATCATTGATTTTTAGCGAAAAATTTTCAAAACTACATGATCACCAAATGATTTACAAATATCTTTTAATTCAATCATCACCATTGCTCTCCATTTATTATTTTTTCATGTAAATTTTTCTTACTTAAATAATCATACTCTAACTTTGTAACAATAATTTCTATGATACATGCTATAATCATAAAATACCATACTACTACATTATGTTTTATAATATATACTACTGCAGTTGTGCACAAATTAATGCCTATAAAAACTAGAATGATTTCTTTTATTGACGACATATAGCCATATCCCCATAAAGTTTCTAATAATAATCTTTGTTGTTTTGAAAAATAATATCCACTAACTGCTATTGTTATAAATACTATGGAGCAAAGTATAACTGCTAATAAAATTGCACTCTGCCACATTACTTTCTGTCGAATAATCACAAGATTGCTGGCTGCCTGTCCATAAATATTTGTTACCGAGTTAAATTGATAAATACCTAACTCTTGTTCTAATGCTTCTACTTTTCGATATGCCCGACCTTGTTTTTTAGAATTATCCTCAAAATAAATGCTACCTGAAACTGTATCTCCTGCATACATAGATGCAATACAAGATGAATCCACTCCGCCTGTATAAATGACTGCTATTGGATCTATAATCTGATTTTTGTCATTTCCTGTATCTGAATCATACGTAAAATAAGATTGATTCGATTTCACATATATGATATTAATAGATAGTTTATCTTTTTTCAGCATATTTTTTGGTTTATTCATATTTTTTCTAAAATAATTATCTATTGTAACCTTTTGAAAATAGAAATTTTCTTTTATAATTTTTTATGATTTTTTTTTCATATTTCTTATACTGTTCTGGCACTAAGATATTAAGAGTATTTTGATCGTAATCAATCAATTTTGAAATGGCTTTTCCATTACATGTTTGTATTGGATTTCGCTTTAAATAATTTTCATCTATTTGAATACTTCTTCCTGCTGGTGAATAAATTTGCTCTTCTTTATCTCCAGCATACTCAAATTCGTACCTCTGATTTCCTCTTCCATCCGATTCCTTTTCATAATTATCTGAGTTTATAAGAAATATTTGAGTTTATCTTTTGATTTTTGATAAAATTTTTCTAACTCATCATTAATATTTCTTGCTTCCAAAGAATCTTCTGCCACTGAAGAATCATATCCTTGAAAATTAATTGTATAAATATTTTTTGTCTTATTCCAATAACTCAAAGTATGTTGTTTATCTTTCAATCGTTGTGCATCATTTGTTGCATTACTTAAAGTTAACAATACAACTATAAATACGCTAGTCAACACTATATAAGATATTTTTTTTGATTTGATTAAAAAAGCCCGTTTTTTCCCCTTCTGATATATACTTTTCAAGAGATAATATCATACAATTTATTATAATTGCCAACAGAAAAATTATAATACTTATCAATAAATTTACCAAAATACATGTAGACATATATTCTATTATTTTTTGTATTCCTTCAAACTTCCATCCAACTCCAATCCATATCATTAACCATATCATCTCATTGAATATCCAAAATCTTATGATATCTTTATTTATCTTCCATATAATTGATGCTTTCGAATATCCCCAATATTTCATTAAAGCTATTTTCTTTCTCGAATATATATAATAGACACTAAATCCTAGCAATAAAAATAAAACACTAAATCCTAACAAATACAACACAGAAAGATTATTTATTGATTGCCATTTTTGTTGATTGGTATATATTTTTACAATACCATATTGGGATAATCCCTGTTCTAATTTCTGCTCTATTGCTCTCGTCGTATGATCTATAAAAAAATGTGTTTCCATATCCTACATTCTTCAAATCTTTAAATGGATACACATTTATTTTCCATGTGGTATATGGAAACTTCATATTTAAAACTTCTTGTTGATTTGTTGTATAAATAGATAATTCCTTTTCATTAAGGAATTCATATTTCATAATTGTTACATGATATTGATTTGCAAACTTTAAAAGTTCTTTATGAACTTCTGATACATTCACAAGTTCTTGTTGTCTGGCTTGAACTTCTACCACTCTCTTATGGAAAATCTTATCTGTCATGCGATAATCACTGAAAATTGCAAACCCAAAAACATTCATGCCTATCAATACAATGCTATATAAGATACAAACAATCTTTTTGCTTTTCATTTCACAGTTTTCTCCTAAAAATAATTACTGTAACCTTTTTGTATATAGGCTGCAGTAATTATTTTATATTTCTATTATTTAGTTGCCCATTTAGCCTTATTTCCAGTTAATGTCTGAAAATTCTTCTTGTAGCTCGTGTTCCTTTTGGGACCCATGCACTAGCATACCATTTAGAAGAATTTGAATTTTTCACTACCACTCTATGTGTATAATAATCATTATCAAAATGTGCAGCAAATTTTTCACCTTCCCAAGTTACCCAAAAATAGCCTCTATTAGCGTTAGGTTTACTTGGACGACCTTTTAATAATTTATTTGATGCTGTATCACCTGACACACCATAAATCACATCATGTAATGATTTATCACCATTATTTAAATACTGGTCTAAATTAATTTCCTGCTCTTGTTCAGCTGTGTTCTCTTTTGTTGTACTTGCATATGTATCTGCATATGTTATACCAACTAGTCCGAAACATGCGCAGAAACAAAATGCTATTAATGCTAATTTTTTTGTCATAATGCTCTCCTTATATAATATTTTTACATTCCAGAATGTACTTATATACTACTGCATTATGTATATATTGTCAATATTTTTATAATATGTTGTTAAAAAAATACTATATCATTTTATACTGGTATCCATTTTCCTACCCATTTTCCAGTTACTATATTATATTTTCTTTTATATAAATTTCCATTTACTACTTTATATTTCCAAACATAAACATTTTTATATTCCTCGATATCTCCATTTTGCCCTTCATCTACAATTGCTACATTTTCTTGTGCATAAATTGTTTGAACAGAGAAATTAAGTCCCATCGAAAATACTAATACCCCACCTAAACATACAATTATCTTATTTAACCTCTTCATTTTCTTTTGCCTCCTTGTCGTTTTTATATACACGATATCCTTGAAATGTTTCTAATGATTTACACTTTCCTACAAATCTTCCTTTATAATATATTTTATATCCTTTATTGTTTTTTATAAAAATGTATCTTTATTTTCTAAATTGTATATAACTTCATCTGGCATATGATCTGGATTATTATAATCTGGCTCGAATGCAAAAACAAAACTTAAAATATAACTGAAACAAAAAACCATAATGTACAAAATATATCCTCTGTGTTTATATTTTTTCTCCTGTCCTCTTATAATTAAGTCAAATCTTTGTTGAACTGTAGATCTTCCGCATCCAATAAAACAAAGGACTGGTATCTTCTTATGCATCTTATTATTCTTTATAATTTTAAGCATACATTCTAAATACTCATAAATTTCCATTTCATTCATTGATTCCGTTATTTTTATCGTTTGCGAACTCCAACATATCTTTAAATTTCTCTTTTAAAAAATATGCGAAAGGATTCCACCAATAAAAACACATAATAATTTCACACAACATATTTAACCACAGATCATGATGATTAAAATGCTGCAGTTCGTGTTTAAAAATATATTGTAATTCTTTTCGGTAAAATCCATTTCCGGCAGTAGAATCTTAGGATGAATCAATCCTGTAATACATGGACTCTTAATTCCCTGTATTTTATATATTTCAAATTTATAGTTTTTATTATTTTGTACTGATTTATATGCCTTCTCTATCTTATTTGAATTATCTGGTACTAGTATTGATAAAAATCGATTGAATTGAATCTGTGTATATATAAGCTTGCATATATACATAAAACTAATTAATATCCATACTACTATAATTACATCTGAAACGCTATAATCCTTCCAAATATGTTTCATTAAAATATCACATATTACAGTCAACGCACGTGTAGAATAAATGTTTTTGGTGAATACAAAATTACATGGAAAAAACATTCTTAACATAACCATGATCATGAAAAATACCAACAAATTAGCACTATTTTTTAAAATAAAATTTATTCTATTTCCCAGCAAACATACCACAATCATAAAAACACTACTCAATAATATACATGCAAATACTGATCCGTATGTTGGAAATGTCATATCTAATTATCCCTCTTTTTCGCTAAGATTTCTTTTCTATACTTCAATTCTTGTTCCAGTTCATTTATAACCTCTTCATCCTCTTCATTTTTTATAAATTGAGCAACCAAAGATTTTTTAGAAATTTTATTATTAATTCCTGCAAAATTAGAAATAATATACTCTTCTATCTTAATCTTAGAAGTGTAAGTACGTGCCAATACATTTCCTCTATGTTCAATACCCGCAACTTCAATATAATCCGCTTTTAGTAAACTCTGAATAGATGCACGTATCGTATTAATATTCATACTTTCATCCAATTTCAAAATATCTGATGCTGCTAATGGATGCTCACTCGCCCAAAATATTTTCATTATTTCTACTTGTTTTTTTGTTAATTTTTTCATTGACTCACCTTTCTCCTTCAATCTTAATTTACTTTATATTTTATATGAAACTTACCATTTATACAAGTACAAATATAATATTATATTATTTTTTTATTGTATATGTTATGTTAGCTATTTATAAAAACAATTTGATTTTTTCTACAAAATAAAAAGATTCTAAGCAATACAATCTGCCTAGAATCTTTTTACACATATTCAAATAAATTTTATGCTTTCAATCCCTTACGAACTAACGCTCTCTTAAGTGCCAACTCCGCTCTCGCAATATCAATATCCGCACTCTTGCTTTCGATCCTCTTTCTAGCTCTCTCTTCCGCTTTCTTTGCGCGTTCGATATCGATATCTTCCGGCCATTCTGCGACTTCTGCTAAGATACTCATGGTTGTTTCTGTAACTTCCACGAATCCTTTTAATAATGCCGCTTTCTTCTTGGTTCCGTCTTCTTCTGTGATCGTTAAGACACCTGGTGCGATGATCATGGTCATCGGGATGTGTCTTGCGTAGATTCCAACTTCTCCTTCGGTTGTGTTTAGCTCAACGAATGTGACATCTCCTGTATAAAATGAGCGTTCTGGTGTAATGACTTCTAATTTCATTGTGTTTTCAGCCATAGGATCACCTACTTATTTCTTGCTGCAAAACGTTCTACAACTTCTTCGATGGTTCCTGCATTCAAGAACATTCCTTCTGGAATCTCATCGTGTTTTCCTTCTAAGATTTCTTTGAATCCCTGGATCGTATCGCTTAAAGATACATACTGTCCTGGTTTTCCTGTAAACTGTTCGGCTACGAAGAATGGCTGAGATAAAAATCTCTGTACCTTTCTTGCGCGGTCTACAACCAGTTTCTCGTCTTCGGAAAGTTCGTCCATTCCTAAGATTGCGATGATATCCTGTAATTCTTTGTATTTTTGCAGAATCTCCTGTACACCTCGTGCTACTTTGTAATGTTCTTCTCCAACGACTTTTGGATCGAGAATTCTGGATGTTGATTCCAATGGATCTACTGCTGGATAAATTCCCATCTCTGAGATCGCACGTGATAATACAGTTGTTGCATCCAGATGGGCAAACGTTGTCGCTGGTGCCGGGTCAGTTAAGTCATCGGCTGGCACATAGACTGCCTGTACGGATGTGATCGATCCATTCTTTGTGGATGTGATACGTTCCTGTAAGGCACCCATCTCTGTCTGCAGTGTTGGCTGGTAACCTACCGCACTTGGCACTCGTCCAAGTAAGGCAGATACCTCAGATCCTGCCTGTGTGAAACGGAAAATGTTGTCGATGAATAATAAGACGTCTTTTCCTCCACGATCACGGAAATCTTCTGCAATTGTAAGTCCTGTAAGACCAACTCTCATACGGGCTCCAGGTGGTTCGTTCATCTGTCCAAAGACCATGGCGGTCTTGTCGATAACACCTGATTCACTCATCTCTGTGTATAGATCATTTCCTTCACGAGTACGTTCTCCTACACCAGTGAATACAGAATATCCACCATGCTCTGTTGCGATATTTCGGATCAGCTCCTGGATCAGTACGGTTTTTCCTACTCCCGCACCACCGAACAGACCGATCTTTCCACCCTTCTGGTATGGGCATAGAAGGTCAACGACCTTGATCCCTGTTTCCAGAACTTCTGTCTCTGTAGATTGTTCTGAAAATTCCGGTGCTTTTCTGTGGATTGGTAAGCGGTTGGCTCCTTCTGGTGCCGGTTTATTATCAATAGGATCTCCCAGCACGTTAAAGATTCGTCCTAAGGTTGCCTCTCCTACAGGAACGGAGATCGGTCCGCCTGTAGCCTGTGCTTCCATTCCACGGACTAATCCGTCGGTTGGTCCCATTGCGATACATCTTACGGTGTCATCACCCAGGTGCTGTGCAACTTCAACGACTAATTTCCCGCCGTCTTTTGTCTGAATATCGATCGCATCATTGATCTCTGGTAGATTGTCACTGCCAAATTTGATATCCAGAACCGCACCGATGACCTGTGTGATCTTTCCTGTACGATTATCTGCCATGTTATTTCCTCCTGCTTCTTATATCGAGTCCATCACTTCAGGGCTTCTGCTCCTGAATGATCTCTGTTAATTCTTGTGTGATCGCTCCCTGTCTTGCTCGGTTGTATGCAAGTTCTAAGTTTGAAATCATCTCTTCTGCATTACTTGTCGCAGAATCCATTGCCTGCATTCTGGCTCCATTTTCACTTGCTACAGATGTAACTAAGGCTCCATAGATCATGCTGCAGATATACTTTGGAATTAATAAAGAAAGTGCTTCTTCCGGCTCTGGCTCAAAATTCATTGGAGCCTTGCTTTCAGATTTCTCTTCATTTGCCTGCTGATCATTCTCAATTGGGAGTAATTTTACAAGTTTTGGTTCATGAACCACGGTATTCTTAAAATCGGTGTATGCCAGATAGATCTCACCGATCTCTCCATCTTCAAAAGCTTTTAGAAGCTTCTCTCCTAAGATTCTGGCATCATCATAGACTGGCTCGTTGATCATCTCTGAATCATCAGAAACAATCTCATACCCACGATGTTTTAATGTATCCATCGCTTTATGTCCTACCGCATAGATCATGATATCTTCTTTGTTCATACCGCTGTCCCGGATCAGTTTCACAATATTGTTATTATATCCTCCTGCTAATCCACGGTTGGATGAAATGGTAATGATCCCTTTCTTTGTGGAACCATTTTCCTGTAAATACGGATGATTGATATTACCTGCTTTGGCAAGGATCGAGCTGATCGTCTCATACATCTTATTAAAGTATGCTTTTGACTCATCTGCACGCTGCTTGGCTCTCTGTAACTTTACCGTGGATACAAGTTTCATCGCTTTTGTGATCTGTCCGGTACTTTCGACGCTGGCTTTTCGTCTTTTAATATCAATTATCGATGCCATGACAGATCACCTTACTTTCTAAATGATTCTTTTGCTTCATTGATCGCTTTGATCAGTTTCTCTTCTGTCGCATCATCCATGACTTTCGTCTCGGCAATGCTTGTAAAGATCTCTGGATATTTTGTATCAATCAGTTCAAATAATTCTTTCTGGAAATCAAGAATCTGATCTACTGGCAGGTCTAAGAGATGTTTCTTGACTGCTGCATAAATGATCGCAACCTGTTTCTCAACTGGTAATGGCTGATACTGTGGCTGTTTTAAGATCTCTCTGATTCTCTCACCCTGATCTAATCGTTCTTTTGTATCATCGTCAAGCTCTGATCCAAACTGGGCAAATGCTGCCAGTTCTCGATACTGTGCAAGGTCTGTACGGATTGGTCCTGCGATCTTCTTCATTGCCTTGATCTGTGCAGATCCTCCAACTCGTGATACAGAAAGTCCGGCATTGATCGCTGGTCTGAAACCTGCATTAAACATCTCTGTTTCCAGATAGATCTGTCCATCTGTGATGGAAATAACGTTAGTTGGGATGTATGCAGATACATCACCTGCCTGTGTCTCGATGATCGGAAGGGCTGTTAATGATCCCCCACCTAATTCATCAGATAATCTGGCTGCACGCTCTAAAAGTCTTGAATGTAAGTAGAATACATCTCCAGGATAAGCTTCACGTCCAGGTGGTCTACGAAGAAGTAAGGAAAGTGTACGGTATGCAGTTGCATGTTTGCTTAAATCGTCATATACAACTAATACGTCTTCTCCTCTTTCCATCCATTCTTCACCGATCGCACATCCTGCGTATGGTGCGATATACTGAAGCGGTGCTAATTCACTGGCTGTGGATGCTACGATCGTTGTATAATCCATCGCACCAAACTCTTCTAATGTCTTAACGATATTAGCAACTGTGGATGCTTTCTGGCCGATTGCCACATAAATACAGTGAACACCCTGTCCTTTCTGATTAATGATCGTATCGATCGCGATCGCTGTCTTACCTGTCTGACGGTCTCCGATGATCAGCTCACGCTGTCCTCTTCCGATTGGTACCATCGCATCGATCGCTTTGATTCCTGTCTGAATCGGAGTATCTACGGATTTTCTTGAGATTACTCCTGACGCAACTCTTTCAATTGGACGATATTTATCTGTCTCGATCGGACCTTTATTGTCAATTGGCTGTCCTAAGGAGTTTACGACACGTCCTGTCAGTTGATCTCCAACCGGCACTTCTACCACGCGGCCCGTTGTCTTGACAATATCGCCTTCGTTAATATTCTTTCGGTCACCTAAGAGAACTGCACCTACGTTGTCCTCTTCTAAGTTTAATACCATTCCATAAACTTCCCCTGGAAATTCGAGCAGTTCTCCCTGCATCGCTTTCTCTAATCCATGGATTCTGGCGATTCCATCGGCAACCTGTATTACCGTTCCAATATCAGAGGTTTCAAGCTTTGTTGAATATTGTTTGATCTGTTCTTTGATCACAGAACTGATCTCTTCTGGTCTTAAATTCATGGGGCTTATCTTCCTCCTGTTCTATAGTTGTATTTGTGACAGATATCTGCCCATCGAATCAAGCTTTGTACGAATGGAATTATCCACAATCCGATCATCCATACAAAGGATCAATCCACCGATGATGTCTTTATCTGTCTCATAAGTCACCTCTAACTTCTGATATTCTGAAGAAGCAATGACTTTCTTTAAGATCTTGTCTTTTTGTTCTTGTGACAGCGGCATTGCTGACGTTACATGTAGGGCTCCGATTCCTAACTGACGTTTGATATTCGAAATGATGTAAGTAAAGATTCCATCAAATTCTTTAAAACGTCCTTTCTTAATGATAATCATCAAAAATCCTGTCATATCATCAGAAACCCGGCCATCAAAAACGTTCTTTGCTGCCTCCATCTTCTCTTCTTTTGTGATCTGGGGATGATTTAGGAAATTCACGAAATCTGTGTTGGAATCTAAGATTTCTTTGACAGCTTTCGCCTCTTCCAAAGCTTCTAAAAGATCGTCCTCATCTGTTTTCACAGAAATATAGGCATCCCCGTAAATCTTATCTACTCTTGAAGCCATGTCTTATCACCCATTTCCTGTAAGGTCTGATCAACAAAAGCATTCTGGTCTTTCTCGTCCATCTGGTTCTGGATGAATTTGCCAGCCATTAAGACTGCCATCTTGACCATCTCCTGCTTCATCTGATCCTGTGCATTGATTCTTGCAAGCTCTGCCTCATGATCCGCACTTTCTATGATCCTTGCAGCTTCTTCTTTCGCTCCTGCAACGATCTCTTCCTCTCTCTTCAGTGCTTTCTTTCTGGCCTGTGCATTAAGGCATCTGCTTCTTTTTCAACATTTTTTAGTTTATGATCGTATTCGGCTTTTAACTTTGCAGCTTCTGCCTGATCGGCTGCTGCCTGATCGATCTCATCTGCAATTCTGTTCTTACGGTCTTCTAAGATCTTGCGAACCGGTTCAAACAGAATATAGGAAAGCAGTGCAAACATGATGAACACTGCGATTCCCTGCATAATCACATCAAAGCCAAGCTGAATATCTAATCCAAATATTCTTCCGTCCACGCCTTGGCCTCCCTTCGGCTTGTTTTATTAAGTTTTGCAAACAGTGGATTTGCATATAATAAGATCAAACCAATAACCAGACCATAAAGACCTGTTGTCTCTGCTACCGCCTGTCCAAGAAGCATGGTAGATGTGATATCACCTTTCGCTCCTGGATTACGTCCTACTGCTGCTGCACCCTGTCCTGCTGCGTATCCCTGTCCAACACCAGGTCCGATACCTGCGATCAGTGCAAGTCCTGCTCCGATTGCAGAACACCCTAATACAAATGCTTCACTTGAAATATTCATAGTTTTTTCCTCCTGAACTACATGTTAAAGTTTCCCATCTTGATAGATAATGTTAAGCTTCCCGCTTATCTGTGATAAATGTCATTGTCAGCATCGCAAATACAAATGTCTGGATCGCTCCTGAAAACAGATCAAAGTACATATGCAAGAATGCTGGAATACCTAGCTGCGCAAGCCATGGCAGCAATCCGTACCACAATGCCATCATGATCGTACCCGCCATAATATTTCCAAACAAACGAAGAGACATGGAAAGCGGTGTCGCAAACTCTCCGATCAGGTTAATTGGAAATAAGATTGGGATCGGTTTGAAAAGATCTGTAAATACATGTAATTTACTCGTCTTAAATGCACTGTACTGAATCAGTACAAACGTGATCAACGCTAACGCAAGCGTTGTCCCATAATCCGCTGTCGGTGGTCTTAAGCCAAATAATCCAGATGTATTTGCAAAAAAGATAAAGACCATGATCGTTCCAATGTAATTTACAAATGGACGCCAATGTCTTCCCATGCTTCCCTTTACCAGATTATCAAGCATCTCAACGATCATCTCACAAAATTCTGAAGTCCTGACGGCTTCTCATCACCGTGAAGAACTGCATGTCTTGCGATCAACGCTAATACGATGATAAACACCATAACGATCAGCGTCGTCACATGCGTTGTCGTGATCCAGACCTTATGCCCGAAAAACTTCAGCGGGATCAGCCCATGCACCATAAAGTCAACGTCATCACCGGATGATGCTGCCAACATCATGGGGGCATTCATAATTCCCATGGCACAACCTCCTTTTTATTATATTTTCCATTTCTCCGATTTTCTCTTTCTCCATGTTAGAAACCCGGAAAATGTGATTCACGTTATTCTTGTAAAACTCTGCGCGTGATATGCTCGTGGATCGGTTTTTGTAAAAATGCTGCAAACTTACTGCTTAAGAATCCAACCAATGCAGCAATAAAAGCACTCATACTAAGTTTGATCATCACGTATAAAATAACCAATGTCGCTACATATCTTATCAACGCACTCTTGATCATATTCCGGCTTGCCTGATGAGTATCCATCTGTACGGACTTCTGGATGCTTACCATCATCGTTGTGATCATCACGAGAGCAAAGATCGTTCCCACAATAGCTCCGATCAGATATCTTAGATCACCTCTGGTTATTATCATACCCAAAATCGCAGATAACACTCCGCACAAAAGAATTCCGATCACAAGATCTAGGTATGTCTCGTCTAGCTGTCTTAATTTATCTCTCATCTTTATCCTCCATATCTTCCTGTTCCAGTATATTGTGAATCAGAGAATATACTCCTCTGATTCCTCCCATAATACCAAGAATCAGAAAAAGAAGAAATAGATTTGTGGAAAAATGTTTATCAATCCACATTCCGATCGCCATGCATAAAAAAACAGAAGTCAACATCGTAATTCCTATCTGAGTCACCAATGACAACATCTTGATCACTGGTCCATACTTATGCATAGATATTTCCTCCTTCTTGCGAAATCTTTTTACAAAAATTATTATAACATTTTTTACAAATGCAAACCACCATATTTTTTGTTTCTTATCTATTTTGCCAAAATAACCAGAGAAATTGAATTTTTCATCAATTTTTCTCTGGTTTCTTCTTATTAAATAGTTATTTATTTTTTGAATAATTTTTTTCATTTTGTGTGATCATTTTTCTAATAATTCCTTGATCACAGATTCATAAATATCAAGTCCTGCTTCTAACTGTTCATCTGTCATAACAAGTGGTGCAAGGAATCGGATCACATTTCCATATGTACCTGCTTCCTCGATCATCAGTCCTTTTTTCGCACATCCACTGATCACTGCTGCAGAAAATTCTGGGTATGGTTCTTTACTCTTCTGTCTTTGACAAACTCAAGTCCGATCATTCCACCAAGTCCACGGACATCTCCGATCACTGGATATTTTTCTTTCCATTCATTAAATCTCTTGGATACTTTTCTCCGATCTCACAAGAACGTCCTGCTAGGTCATCTCTTTCCATGATCTCGATCGTCTTTAATGCCGCTGCACATGCTAATGGGTTACCACAGAATGTACCACCGATCGTTCCTGGTGCTGGAGCTTCCATGATTTCTTCTCTTGCAACGATCGCTGATAATGGAACCCCTGCGGCAATAGATTTAGCTGTTGCTAAGATATCAGGCTGTACTCCTGCTTCTTCCCAGTACTGTGTTGCAAACATTCTTCCTGTGCGGCAGAATCCTGTCTGGACTTCATCTGCAACTAACAAGATTCCATTTTGATCACAGATCTTTCTGACCGCTTTCACCCATTCGATCGGTGCTGGGATAAATCCACCTTCACCCTGTAATGGTTCTACTACAATAGCTGCGATACTATCTGCTGGTCCACACTGTTCAAAAACATCTTTAATAGAATTTAAGTAATAATCTAAAGCCGCTTCCTGTGGCATTCCTTCTGGATTTCTATAGTAGTATGGAAACTGTGCACGATAAACACCATCTGGGAAAGGTCCCATTCCAACCGCATATGCTTTTTTAGATGTCATAGACATCGTCATCAAAGTTCTTCCATGAAACGCTCCGGAAAATACAATGATATTTGGTCGTTTTGTAAATGCTTTTGCGATCTTGACTGCATTTTCATCTGCTTCAGCACCACTATTTGCGAAGAATACTTTTTTCTTATCACCTTTGACCGGTGCGATCTGTGTTAATTTTTCAGATAAAGCAACGTATCCTTCATGAGTGACTACATTATACATTCCGTGAAAATATTTCTCTGCCTGTGCTTTGACTGCTTCTACAACTTCCGGCTGTGAAAATCCAATATTTAACACTCCGACTCCACCGATCCAGTCTAAAAATTTATTTCCATCAACATCCTGGATCATAGCTCCTTCACCCTTTTCGATCACAACGGGATAAACGCATTTGATCGCGGATGGATTGACTGCTTCTCTTCGGTCGATGATTGCCTGTGCTTTTGGCCCTGGTAATGTTTCTGTGATGATCTCTGGTAAATCTGTTCTTAACATATTGGTATCCTCCTCTATCTTTTGAAAGGTTATTTTTCATAAACATAAATAAAAAGGTACAACAAGGATGCTTTATTCAACACCTTTGTTGTACCTGTTGACTGTATTTTTGCATATTTTTTATTAGTTTCCTATATTCTTTTATCACAATTTTCCTTTGATTCTTTGTGTTCATTGCACAAATAGTATCAAATATGGTAGACTATTTTTACATGACTTCAAATGAATAGGGCACAAATAAAGGAGGGCAGATTTATGCCTCTTACATTAAATGAATTATATACACAAACCAAACATCAATACCATCTTTCCATGATCGCAGGTGAAACTGGGATCGATCATATCATGAACTGGGTTTATGTCTCTGAAGACAGTTCTACCCACGACTTTCTAAAGGGTGGAGACTGATCATCACGACAGGGATCAACTGTCAGGATGAGACTTCTCTTTATGATTTTATTGAAACGATGATCAAAAGCCATACTTGCGGGATGATCTTAAATACAGGAAAATATATTCTTTCCGAAGATATCACTGATTCTATTAAAGCATTGTGCAACAAACACAACTATCCATTGATCGAAATGCCTTGGAAAGTTCATATTTATGATATTACGAGAGATTATTATAATAAGATCTTTATGGATACACAGAAAGATACTTCGATCACGGATGCATTTTTATCTTTTATTGAAGAAGATTCCCTGCACCATTATGATGCTTTGCGGATTCTTGAAGATAATCATTTTGAGAAAGAAGATTGTTATGAGATTGCTTTAATGAAATGTAATAAGAAAGCGATCTCTGATGATCTTAAATTACGTCTGCTGTTTTTGATGGAAAGTTATATCAAACTAAACGATCTGGATATTCATATTGCTTTTTATAAGAATCATTTTTTGTTCGTTTTTCATGACATGGAAGAAGATTGATTTATAACGAAATATCTTCTTTGATCTCTACACTGAAAAGTTCGTTTAAAAAAATGCAGATTTATGTAGGAATTGGAAGTTCTGTCCACACGCTTCGTGAGATTCGTGTAAGTTGTCAACGTTCTCTGGCTGCTCTTGTTTATGCTGTGAATAAAGGACAGGAAATTGCCCGGTTTGAGGAGATGGGATTCTTTCGGATTCTTCATTCTGTGAATGATAAAAATCTTTTGATGGCTTATCATGATGAGTATTTGAAGAATATTGAAGAGTATGATGAGATTCATGATACAAATTATCTGGAGACGTTGCATCAGTATCTGCTTTGTAATGGGAGTATTCAGCATGTGGCTTCGAATATGTTTTGTCATCGAAATACGATTACTTATCGAATGCGTGTGATCGAGGATCATTGGAATTTGAAGTTGGACGATACGGTGGAGAGATTTCATTTGATGACAGCGTTTTTTATCCGGGATTATTTGAATTTGTAGTTATCAATCATCTAAAAGATGTAAACCAACATAGTAAAACATCCACTCTTCTGTCTTGAAAATCTTAATTGTATACGGGAATGTCTTCAGGTATTCATAAAAATATAAAGAAAGATAGGTGTACGAAATGATAGAATTTCATAGGATTGCAAAATCGCAGCCAACACGGGCACTGTTTGAACGCAGTGAGTTGTGCAGGAGTGTTGGCGGATCAGCGTTTGCAAAAATCCGTCAAATGGAATTCGTTTTTCGTACTTCTATCT
>ENA-OQCS01000744-OQCS01000744.1-human-gut-metagenome-genome-assembly--contig:-NODE-744-length-18099-cov-2.263465_pt1 | contig 18099 bp, 31 predicted proteins | sample MGYA00242757_ERZ504575 | MGnify/ENA primary metagenome ERZ504575 (study PRJEB26092, sample SAMD00036297) | human gut metagenome | host: Homo sapiens | study: EMG produced TPA metagenomics assembly of...
GTCACTGTACCAATTAACATCTGCCTTGAGCAGTAACAACGTGTAAGTTTATGGCCGGAGAGAAGAAAGCGTTGCACAAAGGTCGCAGACACACACGGGAAAGTGTACAGTCACCGCTTGTCCGTACAAAAAGTAAGTATTACTTACAAAAGTGCGAAAAGGAGGCGACTTTATGGCAAATCAGGTAATGAGAATTACATTGAAAGCTTATGAACATCAGCTTGTTGATGCATCTGCCAAAAAAATCATCGAAACTGTTAAGAAGACCGGATCTCAGGTAAGTGGTCCCGTGCCTCTTCCTACCAAGAAGGAAGTTGTTACCATTCTGAGAGCAGTACACAAGTACAAGGACTCCAGAGAACAGTTCGAGCAGAGAACTCACAAGAGACTGATCGACATCATGGCTCCCACTCAGAAGACTGTTGATGCTCTTCAGAGACTGGAAATGCCTGCCGGTGTTTACATCGACATTAAGATGAAGAACAACTAATAAGCATTCAAAGTAAAGCCAAAACAACAAAACCTCTACTTAGACGTAAGAACACAGCGCGATGAACAATCGCCGGGGAAATACGCACAGCGTATTTCTAAGCGTTTCGCAGACGCTTTGGTCCGCTATGTAGAACACAGGAGGTAAAAATGAAGAAAGCAATTTTGACAACAAAAGTTGGAATGACTCAGATCTTCAATGAAGATGGCGTGCTCGTTCCCGTAACCGTGCTTCAGGCTGGTCCCTGCGTGGTTACTCAGGTAAAGACCGTGGAGAATGACGGCTACAGTGCTGTACAGGTAGGCTTCGTTGACAAGAAGGATAAGGTTGTTAACAAGGATGCCAGCGGCAAGAAGCAGATCGTACACAGACATGGTGTTAACAAAGCAGAGCAGGGCCACTTCAAGAAGGCTGGCGTAAGCTCCAAGAGATATGTAAGAGAGTTCAAGTTTGAGAACGCTGAGGAGTACACCCTTGGTGCAGAGATCAAAGCTGACATCTTCGCTGCAGGCGATAAGGTAGATGCTTCTGCAATCTCCAAAGGTAAGGGCTTCCAGGCGCAATCAAGAGATTTGGACAGCACAGAGGACCTATGCTCATGGTTCCAAGTTCCATCGTCATCAGGGTTCCAATGGTGCATGTTCCTCCCCTAGCCGTGTATTCAAGGGCAAGGGAATGCCTGGACATATGGGTTGTGTAAAGGTAACTGTTCAGAATCTTGAGGTCGTAAGAGTAGATGCTGAGAAGAATCTGCTTCTGGTAAAGGGTGCAGTACCCGGACCTAAGAAAGCTTTAGTAACCATCAAAGAGACCGTTAAGGTTGAGGCATAGTTTAGGACGAAAGGAGGACCAATCAGATGGCAAACGTATCTGTTTACAATATGGAAGGCAAAGAAGTTGGTACAATCGAATTAAACGATGCAGTGTTTGGTGTTGAAGTGAACGAGCACTGGTACACATGGCAGTTGTACAGCAGCTTGCAAATAATCGTCAGGGAACTCAGAAAGCAAAGACCCGTTCTGAGGTATCCGGTGGCGGAAGAAAGCCCTGGAGACAGAAGGGAACCGGTCATGCAAGACAGGGTTCAACCAGATCTCCCAGTGGGCAGGCGGCGGCGTAGTATTCGCTCCCGTTCCCAGAGATTACTCTTTCAAGCTTAACAAGAAAGAGAAGAGAGCAGCTCTGAAGTCTGCACTGACCAGCAAGGTTCAGGGAAGCAGCCTGATCGTAGTTGATGAGCTGAAATTCGACGAGATCAAGACCAAGAACTTCACCAATGTTATGAATAACTTAAAGGTAGAAAAGGGACTGGTAGTGATCGCTGATAACGATGTTAACGTAGTTATGTCTGCTAGAAACGTAGCTGATGTAGATACCACCCTGGTAAATACCATCAACGTTACGACGTAATGAAGGCTAAGACAGTTGTCCTGACCAAGGATGCTGTTGCAAAGATTGAGGAGGTATACGCATAATGGCTGATATTAAATACTATGATGTAATCCTCAAACCCGTTATTACCGAGAAGAGCATGGCCGGCATGGGCGAGAAGAAGTACACCTTCCTCGTTCACACCGAAGCTAACAAGTCTCAGATCAAAGAGGCTGTTGAGAAGATGTTCGAAGGTACCAAGGTTAAGAGTGTTAACACCATCAATATGGATGGCAAGAACAAGAGACGCGGAATGGTTACCGGCAAGACTGCCAAGACCAAGAAGGCAATTGTTCAGTTAACTGCAGATAGCAAAGAGATCGAGATCTTCGCAGGTCTGTAAGAATAAAGCTACTGCTTAAGATTCAAGTATGCGGCACTTAAGTGCTCGCGCAAAAAATCATCGTAAAGGAGATACAGTAATGGGAATTAAGACATACAACCCCTATACACCTTCCAGAAGAAACATGACTGGTTCTGACTTCTCTGAGATCACCAAGACCTCTCCCGAGAAGAGCCTGTGTGTTTCCCTGAAGAAGAACTCCGGCCGTAACAATCAGGGTAAGATCACTGTAAGACATCGCGGCGGCGGTTCCAGAAGAAAATACAGAGTAATTGATTTCAAGAGATACAAGGATGGCATTCCTGCAACCGTAATCGGTATCGAGTACGATCCAAACAGAACAGCAAACATCGCGCTGATCTGCTACGAAGACGGTACCAAGTCCTATATCCTCGCTCCCGAAGGTCTGACCGACGGAATGAAGGTTATGAACGGTGCAGAGGCCGAGGTCAGAGTAGGTAACTGCTTGCCTCTGTCCGAGATCCCTGTAGGTACTCAGGTACACAACATTGAGTTATATCCCGGTAAGGGCGGCCAGCTGGTTCGTTCCGCCGGTAACAGCGCACAGCTGATGGCAAAAGAAGGTAAGTACGCTACTCTTCGTCTTCCCTCCGGTGAGATGAGAATGGTTCCCCTGGTTTGCCGTGCAACTGTTGGTGTTGTAGGTAACGTTGATCATAGCCTGGTTAAGATCGGTAAAGCCGGACGTAAGCGTCACATGGGCATCCGTCCCACCGTACGTGGTTCCGTCATGAACCCCAACGACCATCCTCATGGTGGTGGTGAAGGTAAGACCGGTATCGGTCGTCCCGGCCCCAGCACACCTTGGGGTAAACCTGCTCTTGGTCTGAAGACACGTAAATCTAAGAAGGCTTCCAACAAGCTGATCGTAAGAAGACGTGACGGCAGAGCAATCAAATAGTTAAGGAGGAAAGATCATGGCTAGATCACTGAAAAAAGGACCTTTCGCAGACGCAAGCCTGTTAAAGAAAGTCGACGCTTTAAATGCATCAGACAGAAGCAGGTTATTAAGACCTGGTCCCGTCGTTCTACAATTTTCCCTTCCTTCGTAGGACATACGATTGCTGTTCATGATGGTAGAAAGCATGTTCCCGTATACGTTACTGAGGATATGGTAGGCCACAAGCTCGGTGAGTTCGTTGCAACCAGAACCTTCAGAGGCCACGGCAAGGACGAGAAGAAATCCAAGGTTAAATAATAATTTTATTGACCTGGAGCTAAAAATATGCTATCTTATATAGATGGCTGGGAGAGCTATGCGCTCTCCCGAGGGTCTTCCCTCGAAATTATATATTAAGAGGAAAGAAGACAGGATATTTTTGTGCGCAGCACTTAGGATACACACGGGTGCGTTGCGCGGTTTCAGTTTGAAAGGAGGACCAAATCTATGGCTAAAGGACATAGATCCCAAATTAAGAGAGAAAGAAACGCTCAGAAAGATACAAGACCTTCAGCTAAGCTGTCTTACGCAAGAGTATCTGTTCAGAAGGCTTGTTTCGTATTAGATGCCATCAGAGGCAAAGACGTACAGACTGCACTTGGTATTCTGGAGTACAATCCAGATATGCTTCCAGCCTGATCAAGAAGCTGCTTGAGTCAGCAATCGCTAATGCTGAGAACAATAACGGTATGAATACCGAGAACCTTTACATCGCAGAGTGCTATGCAAATAAAGGACCTACCATGAAGAGAGTAAAGCCCAGAGCACAGGTAGAGCTTATAGAATCGAAAAGAGAATGAGCCACATTACCATCGTTCTTGATGAGAAGAAGTAGGGAAAGGAGCTATTGAAAAGTTTATGGGACAGAAAGTTAATCCTCACGGCCTGAGAGTCGGTGTTATTAAAGATTGGGATTCCAGTGGTACGCTGATGCGGAGTTTTCCGATTATCTGGTAGAAGACTACAACATCAGAAAGTTCCTGAAGAAGAAATTATACAGTGCAGGTGTTTCCAAGATCGAGATCGAAAGAGCATCTGACAGAGTAAAGGTTATCATCTATACTGCTAAGCCCGGTGTTGTGATCGGTAAGGGCGGTGCTGAGATCGAAGTAACCAAGAAAGAGCTCTCCAAGTTAACCGATAAGAAGGTTATGGTTGACATCAAAGAGATCAAGAGACCTGACAGAGATGCACAGCTGGTAGCTGAGAACATTGCTCAGCAGCTGGAGAACCGTGTATCCTTCAGACGTGCAATGAAGTCCTGCATGGGCAGAACCATGAAGTCCGGTGCTATGGGTATCAAGACCTGCTGTTCCGGCCGTCTGGGCGGTGCTGATATCGCTCGCGCTGAGTTCTACAGCGAGGGAACCATTCCTCTGCAGACCCTGAGAGCAGATATCGACTACGGTTTTGCTGAAGCAAACACCACCTATGGTAAGTTGGAGTTAAGTTTGGATTTATAAAGGCGAGATACTTCCTACAAAAGGAAATCAGATGGAAGGGAGCGATAAATAATGTTAATGCCGAAGAGAGTAAAACGTCGTAAACAGTTCCGTGGATCCATGGCCGGAAAAGCTTCCAGAGGTAACACCCTGGCATATGGCGAATTTGGTCTGGTTGCTACAGAACCCTGCTGGATCAAGTCTAATCAGATTGAGGCAGCCCGTATTGCGCTTACCCGTTATACCAAGCGTACCGGTAAAGTATGGATTAAGATTTTCCCCGATAAGCCCGTAACTGTAAAGCCTCTCGGTACTCGTATGGGTTCCGGTAAAGGCGCTGTAGATTGCTGGGTAGCAGTTGTTAAGCCAGGACGTGTAATGTTCGAGATCGCTGGTGTTCCCGAAGAGGACGCTCGTGAAGCATTACGTCTTGCTATGCACAAGCTCCCTTGTAAGTGTAAGATCATGCTAAGGCAGATGTGGAGGCGGTGTGACAGAATGAAATCAAATAAATTTGTAGAAGAATTGAAGACAAAGTCCGATGCAGAACTGGCACAGGAGCTGGTAGCTGCTAAAAAAGAACTTTTCAATTTGAGATTCCAGAACGCAACCAATCAGTTAGATAATACTGCAAGAATCAAAGAAGTAAGAAGAAACATTGCACGTATTCAGACTGTTATCACCGAGAAGGCTAGAGCGTAACGCGTGGTGCGTAGAAAGGAGATCAAACCGTGGAAAGAAATTTAAGAAAAACACGTACTGGTAAAGTTATCAGTAATAAGATGGATAAAACTATTGTAGTTGCAATCGAAGAGCATGTTAAGCATCCCCTTTACAAAAAGATCGTAAAGGACACCTACAAGCTGAAGGCTCATGACGAGAATAACGAGTGCAACATTGGCGATATCGTAAAAGTTATGGAGACAAGACCCCTGTCCAAGGACAAGAGATGGAGACTTGTTGAGATCGTAGAGAAAGCTAAATAAATTAGTTTGTAAGAAACCGTGAAAGCGGTGAAGGAGGAATAACATGGTTCAGCAGGAAAGTAGACTGAAAGTTGCTGATAACACCGGTGCAAAAGAGTTACTTTGCATTCGTGTTATGGGCGGTTCTACCAGAAGATATGCACAGATCGGCGATGTGATTGTTGCTTCCGTTAAAGATGCAACACCAGGCGGCGTTGTAAAAAAAGGTGATGTAGTAAAAGCAGTTGTAGTTCGTTCCGTAAAGGGCGCTCGTCGTAAAGACGGTTCTTACATCAAGTTTGATGAGAATGCTGCAGTTATCATCAAAGATGACAAGACTCCCAGAGGAACCCGTATCTTTGGGCCGGTTGCAAGAGAGCTTCGTGAGAAACAGTTCATGAAAATTGTTTCCCTGGCTCCCGAAGTATTATAAGGAGGTTGCCACATGTCTACAATGAAAATTAAGAAGGGCGACACCGTTAAGGTTATCGCCGGTAAAGACTTAGGTACAGAGGGCAAGGTTCTCTCTGTAGACGTAAAGAATCATAAAGTCCTGGTTGAGGGCGTTAACAAGATCACAAAGCATGCAAAGCCTTCTCAGGCAAACCCCAATGGCGGTATTGTTGAGAAAGAAGCTCCTATTGATATTTCAAACGTTATGCTTGTTGTAAAAGGCAAGACCACAAGAGTTGGCTTCAAGGTTGAAGACGGCAAGAAAGTACGTTTCGCAAAGTCAACAGGCGAAGTGATTGACTAATCAATAGGAAGGAGGAAATATAAGTGAGCAGACTGAAAGATTTATATAACAATGAGATCGTCGATGCTATGGTTAAAAAGTTCGGTTACGCTAATGTAATGGAAGTTCCCAAGCTCGACAAGATCGTTATCAACATGGGTGTTGGTGAAGCAAAAGAAAACGCTAAGATCCTTGAGAATGCAGTTGCTGATATGGAAGCTATCACCGGACAGAAGGCAGTTCTGACCAAGGCTAAGAATTCCGTAGCTAACTTCAAGATCCGTGAGGGTATGCCTATCGGATGTAAGACCACTCTGCGTGGCGAGAAGATGTATGAGTTCCTGGATCGTCTGGTTAACCTCGCTCTTCCTCGTGTCCGTGACTTCAGAGGCGTTAACCCTAACGCATTCGACGGCAGAGGTAACTATGCACTCGGTATCAAAGAGCAGTTCATCTTCCCTGAGATCGAGTACGACAAGATCGACAAGACCAGAGGTATGGATATCATTTTCGTAACAACTGCTAAGACCGACGAAGAGGCACGTGAGCTGCTGAGACTGTTCAACATGCCTTTCGCAAAGTAATCAAGGAGGTAAATTCTGATGGCAAAGACATCAATGAAGATTAAACAGCAGCGCAAACCTAAGTTCTCTACTCAGGCTTATACCCGTTGCAAGATTTGTGGTCGTCCCCACTCTGTACTGAGAAAATACGGAATTTGCCGTGTTTGCTTCCGTGAACTGGCATACAAGGGCGAGATTCCCGGAGTTAAGAAGGCTTCTTGGTAAGAGCGAAAAGATTTTCTAAGCCAGCTAAATACGCTGGCTAACAAAATCTAAGTTCGCTCCTAAGAGATTGCCATGCAAAATTCTCCGAGACGAAAAGAAATCCCTATGAAATTCTTCGGAGCGAAAAGTTTTAACTAGTTTATAAGAGTAATCTTATAATATAGATGGTATATACAAAATGTATGTACTTAGCATGATTCAAGTCAAAGAATAAGGAGGAAACTAAATCATGACAATGAGCGATCCTATCGCAGATATGCTTACAAGAATCCGTAATGCAAATACTGCAAAGCACGACACCGTAGACGTACCTTCTTCCAAGATGAAGCTGGCTATTGCACAGATTCTGCTGGATGAGGGATATATTAAGAAGTACGACATCGTTGAAGACGGTGGTTTCAAGACCATCCACATCACTCTGAAGTACGGCGCAGACAAGAACGAGAAGATCATCTCTGGTATCAAGAGAATTTCCAAGCCCGGTTTACGTGTATATGCCGGCAAGGAAGATCTGCCTAAGGTTCTCGGCGGTCTGGGTATTGCTATCATTTCTACCAACCAGGGTGTTATCACCGACAAGAAGGCTCGTGAGCTTCAGGTTGGCGGCGAAGTATTAGCATTCGTTTGGTAAGGATGAAAAGATTTTTCTAAGTCAGCAAAATACGCTGACTAATAAAATCTAAGTTTCATCCTAAGAGATTCCTTGAGGAATTCTCCTGTGTAACTATTGTTTTTCTATAGAATTATAGGAGGTACGGGCATGTCCAGATAGGTAGAATGCCAATCGCAATTCCCGCAGGTGTAACTGTAGAAGTTGCAGAAAATAATAAAGTGACTGTAAAAGGTCCCAAGTACTCTGGAAGAGTATTACCTCTGAGATGGATATTAAAGTAGAAGGAGCAGAAGTTCTTGTAAGCAGACCCAATGATCTGAAGAAGATGAAGTCTCTTCATGGTCTGACCAGAACTCTGATCCACAACATGGTAGTAGGTGTTACCGAAGGTTTCGAGAAGAAACTGGAAGTAAATGGTGTTGGTTACAGAGCTGGTAAGTCTGGCAAGAAGCTGACCCTGAACCTTGGTTACTCTCATCCCGTAGAGATGATCGATCCTGAAGGCATCGAGACTGTAGTCGATGGTCAGAACCTGATCACTGTTAAGGGTATCGACAAAGAAAAAGTTGGCCAGTTTGCAGCTGAGATCCGCGACAAGAGAAGACCTGAGCCTTATAAGGGTAAGGGTATTAAGTATGCCGATGAGACCATCAGACGTAAAGTTGGTAAGACTGGTAAGAAATAATAGATAAGGAGAGTATGAAGATGGTTAGTAAAGAGTCCAGACAGTTAGTACGTGCAAAAAAGCACATGAAAATCCGTAACCGCTTCAGCGGCACTGCTGAAAGACCTCGTCTTGCAGTGTTCAGAAGCAATAATCATATGTATGCTCAAATTATCGACGATACAGTTGGTAACACTTTAGTATCTGCATCCACTCTTGAGAAAGAGATCAAGGCAGAGCTGGAGAAGACCAATAACGTTGATGCAGCAGCATATCTTGGAACTGTTATCGCAAAGAGAGCAATCGAAAAAGGCATCAAGGAAGTTGTTTTCGACGTGGCGGTTTCATTTATCAGGGTAAAGTAGCAGCTTTAGCCGATGCAGCCAGAGAAGCTGGCCTGGAATTCTAGGAAAGGAAAGAGGAATACACCATGAAACACACAATCATAGATGCAAGCCAGTTAGAGTTAAATGATAAAGTTGTTACCATCAAGCGTGTAACCAAGACCGTTAAGGGTGGTCGTAACATGAGATTCACCGCTCTGGTAGTAGTCGGCGACGGCAACGGCCATGTAGGCGCTGGTCTGGGAAAGGCTGTAGAAATTCCCGAAGCTATCCGTAAGGGTAAGGAAGACGCTGTTAAGCACATCGTAGAGATCAATCTGGATGAGAACAATTCCATCACCCATGATTTCATCGGTAAGTATGGTTCTGCTAACGTTTTACTGAAGAAGGCTCCCGACGGTACCGGTATCATCGCTGGTGGTCCCGCTCGTGTCGTATGTGAGCTTGCAGGTATCAAGAATATCCGTACCAAGTCTCTTGGCTCCAACAATAAGCAGAACGTTGTTCTTGCAACGATCTCCGGTTTAAGCCAGATCAAGGCTCCCGAAGAAGTAGCAAAGAATCGTGGAAAGTCTGTTGAGGAAGTTCTGGCGTAAGCCGGATCTTCCCGTTAAGTTGACAGGGCCAACAGAAAGGAGTAGAGTATGGCAGACAAGAAGTTAAAGATCACTCTGGTAAAGTCCACTATCGGTGCTGTACCGAAGAATAAAGCAATCGTGGAGTCTATGGGACTGCGTAAGATCGGCAAGTCCGTAGTACTGCCTGATAATGATGCAACAAGAGGACAGATCCGTCAGGTGAATCATTTGATCAAGGTAGAAGAAGCATAATCAGATAAGGAGGTGTTAGGAATGGAATTATCCAATTTAAGACCTGCAGAAGGTTCCAAACACAGTGATAATTTTAGAAGAGGCCGTGGACACGGTTCAGGAAATGGCAAGACCGCAGGTAAGGGTCATAAGGGACAGAAGGCTCGTTCCGGAGCTCCCAGACCCGGTTTCGAAGGTGGTCAGATGCTTTATACAGACGTATTCCTAAGAGAGGTTTCACAAACAGAAACACGAAGGAAATCGTTGCTATCAATGTAAGTGCTCTGGAGTGCTTTGACAACGGTGCTACCGTTGATGTAAACGCATTAGTTGAAGCAGGAATCATTAAGAACCCCAGAGATGGAGTAAAGATCCTTGGAAACGGAGAACTTACCAAAAAGCTTGATGTAAAGGTAGATGCATTTAGTGCATCCGCAAAAGAAAAAGATCGAGGCTCTTGGTGGAACTGCTGAGGTGATGTAATGCTTACAACACTGAAAAACGCATTTAAAATCAAAGAAATCAGACAAAAGATTCTTTTTACACTGGGAATGTTAGTTGTGATCCGTATCGGATCACAGCTTCCCGTACCCGGAGTGGACACGAAGTTCTTTTCTCAATGGTTTGCCCAGCAGACAGGCGGTGCGTTCAGTTTTTTTGATGCCATTACGGGCGGTTCTTTCCTGAACATGTCTATTCTGGCATTGAATATCAACCCTTATATTACATCTTCCATTATCATGCAGCTGCTTACAATTGCTATTCCTAAGCTGGAAGAAATGCAGCGTGATGGTGAAGACGGCCGTAAGAAAATGGTCGCTATCACCAGATACGTAACCGTAGCGCTTGCACTGATCCAGTCCACAGCGATGGCAATCGGTTTCGGCAGACAGGGCTATCTGATCGAGTTTAATGCTCTGAATGTAATTACCGCTATCACAGCACTTACCGCCGGTAGTGCTTTCCTGATGTGGGTGGGTGAACGAATCACAGAAAAAGGTATCGGAAATGGTATTTCCATCGTACTGGTGATCAACATCATTTCCAGACTTCCTCAAGACCTGAGCAATCTGTTTGAGCAGTTTGTGTTCGGAAAAGCTCCGGCAACCGCAATTCTTGCTGTAGTGATCATCTTTGCAATTATTATTGCAATGGTGGTACTGGTTATCATCTTAAATGATGGTGTGCGCAAGATTCCGGTACAGTATGCCAAGAAAATGCAGGCAGAAAGATGGTCGGCGGACAGACCTCCAACATTCCGTTGAAGGTAAATACTTCCGGTGTTATTCCCATCATTTTTGCACAGTCCATTATGCAGTTCCCGATTATTATCTGTTCCTTTATCGGATATAACGGAACCGGCGTGTGGGCAGAGATCCTCAAGGGTCTGAATTCCGCTTACTGGTGCAAACCCAGCCAGCCGATTTATTCCCTGGGACTTTTGCTTTACATTGTATTGATTGTATTTTTTGCATACTTCTATACATCCATTACATTTAATCCTTTGATGATTGCCGATAATATGAAGAAGCAGGGCGGTTTTATCCCCGGTATCAGACCCGGTAAGCGACCAGCGATTATCTGAATAAGATTCTGAATTATATCGTATTCATCGGTGCGATCGGCCTGATCATTGTATCTGTGATCCCGTACTTCTTCAACGGTGTGTTCGGTGCAAGCGTATCCTTCGGCGGTACCAGCCTGATCATTATCGTAAGCGTAGTACTGGAGACCATGAAGCAGGTAGAATCTCAGATGCTTGTTCGTAACTACAAGGGATTCCTGGAAGATTAGCAGCATATCAGTAACCGGATGATTTATGATCATCCGGTTATTTTTGTATTATGGGAAAATCTATTGCAAAAAATCCGCATAAAAGTTAAAATATAAATGTTGGGCTGTATTTGTAGCTTATCCATAGAAGAGCAGAGCCTGCAGCTGCAGGCAGATAGGAGCAGATATGAAGATTATCATGTTAGGCGCACCCGGCGCAGGTAAAGGTACACAGGCAAAAATGATCGCTGAGAAGTATGGAATTCCTCATGTATCCACAGGAGATATTTTCCGTGCAAATATCAAGAACGGAACTGAGCTTGGTATGGAAGCGAAGAAATACATGGATCAGGGTCAGCTGGTTCCCGATGAACTGACCGTCAAGATCCTCTTAGACAGAGTTGCACAGGATGATTGCAAGAACGGCTATGTACTGGATGGATTCCCCAGAACCATTCCTCAGGCAGAGGTACTGGACAAGGCACTGACCGAGCTGGGAGATGCGATTGATTTTGCGATCGACGTAAATGTTCCCGATGAGAATATCGTGAAGAGAATGTCCGGCAGACGCGCATGTCTGTCCTGCGGTGCAACCTATCATATCGAGCACATTCCTCCCAAGAAGGAAGGCATCTGTGACAAGTGTGGACAGGAACTGGTACTGCGTGATGATGATAAGCCGGAGACCGTATTGAACCGCCTGAAGGTATATCATGACCAGACCCAGCCGCTGATCGATTTCTATACCAAGAAGAATGTATTAAAGACCGTAGACGGCACCAAGGATATGAAAGAGGTATTTGCGGATATCGTAGCAATCCTTGGCTAAGCAAAATCCGGAACACTGACAGCAGCAGGAATGTCCGGAGAAGAAAGGTGAACAAAATGGCAGTAACAATCAAATCACAGCGTGAGATCGAGCTGATGAGAGAATCATGCAAAATTTTGGCGGATGTATTCAGCCAGATGGAGAAGGCAGTGCACCCCGGTGTATCCACTCTGGATATCAACAATCTGGGTGAGAAGCTGATCCGTGCCCACGGCTGTATTCCCAACTTCCTGAATTATAACGGATATCCGGCATCTATCTGTGTATCTGTGAATGATGAAGTCGTACATGGTATTCCTCACAAAGATCATATTCTTCACGAGGGTGATATTGTAAGTCTGGATGCAGGATTGATCTATAAGGGGTATCATTCCGACATGGCACGTACTTTCCCGGTAGGTCAGGTCAGTGAAGAAGCAAGACTCCTGATGGAGAGAACCAAGGGAAGCTTTTTCGCAGGAATCGAGATGGCGAAGGCAGGCAACCACCTGTATGATATTTCCAATGCCATCGATGCTTATATTAAACCTTTTGGTTATGGCATCGTAAGAGATCTGGTAGGCCATGGTATCGGCACCAGCCTGCATGAGGATCCGCAGATTCCCAATTTTGCACAGCACAGACGTGGACTGAAGTTACAGGCAGGTATGACGCTGGCGATCGAGCCCATGATCAATATCGGAAGACCGGATGTGGCATGGCTGGATGACGACTGGACAGTTGTCACCGAGGATGGATCCCTGTCCGCACATTATGAGAATACGGTCCTGATCACGGACGGCGAGCCCGAGATCCTGACCATGTATTAAGAGTAATCCACTGCGATTATAATGCGTAAGAAAGGTTAGACTTACGGTATGATAGGAGAACTTGCAACTTCAAAAGCCGGTCATGACAAGGACAGATTGTACATGATCGTCGGTGAAGAGGGAGAATGTGTTTATCTGTGTGACGGAAGGCTGCGTGGTGTAGAACATCCGAAGAAGAAAAAGAAAAAGCATATCCAGATCATACATTCTTCGGCACAGGACACACTGATCCAGATCATAAAGCAGAATCTTCCGGGGGAGCGGGACGAGATCAACAGACAGATCCGCAAGACCCTGGAGGATTATCTGAGTAATAAGTAATGTAAAGAAGTAAAAAGTAGAAAGCTATGGAGGAATTTTATGTCTAAAAGTGATGTAATCGAAATCGAAGGAACCGTTGTGGAGAAACTTCCCAATACCATGTTCCGTGTAGAATTGGAGAACGGACACAGAGTGCTGGCTACCATCAGTGGTAAGCTTCGTCAGAACTTCATCCGTATCCTTCCCGGAGATAAGGTAACACTGGAATTGTCTCCTTACGATCTGAGCAAGGGACGTATTATCTGGAGAGATAAGTAAGTACAATCTGGAGAGAAAATAGCTATGGCTAAAAAAATACGTAACTTTGCTGCTATTCTGGCGATCAGTGCGGTAGTGGGAACGATGCTTTTGGTATTGGTATTCCTGCTTCCGGTAGGCCGATGCGCAGGAATGTGGAGAAAAGTGTTGGGGATATGCTGAAGAGCGGTGATGAGATCCCGGAAGATGCATTCTCAAAGTACTTGTGGAAAAACAGAGAGACTTACACCGATGCTATCATGGTACAGAATGCCATAGAGAGACTGCCGGATAAAAATGCTTATGAACATGCCATGTGGATGTACCATTATGATCTGGAAGAGGACGTGTGGGCGCCGGAAGATTCCCTGAAGGCTTTTTGTGAATCCCATGAGAATGTCAATAACATGTACCTTCATATTTATGCGAGGTACTGGCACGGCTATCTTTTATACTTAAAGCCTTTGCTGCTGTTGTTCTCCTGGAAGCATGTGGTATGGCTGGAACTGGCGGTACAGATCGCACTTATGATCTGGGTACTGATCACGGCAATACGAAAACAGAATGCAGGTGTCGCAGCTGTGACCCTGGGAAGCTTTCTGTTCATGAAACCGTTACTGGTGATGATCTCTCTGACCATGTCGGTGTGCTGGATCCTGACGCTTCTGACAGTGGAATATATGCTGTTACATCATGACAGATTGCATGAGAAGGGACAGTATCCGGAATTCTTCCTGATCATTGGAATTCTGACGTCTTATTTTGATTTCCTGACGTATCCCATCACTACACTGGGAATTCCTCTGTGCTGTTATTTCTTATTAGAGAGTGACAAGTTGTGGAACAATATCAAAAAGCTGGTTGCATTTGGTATCAGCTGGGCTGTCGGTTATGCCGGAATGTGGGCTGCAAAATGGGTCATTGCTGATTTGACATTGCACACCGGTACGATTAAGGATGCCATCTGGTCCATTATAGGACGGACAGAGGCTATCGGCGGCAGACCGCGGATGAACGGAGGGTTCTATGTGATCGGACTGAATCTTCACGAATATCCGGTTTATATGGGAATCGCTGCAGGCATCCTGGCCGCAGTGGCAGTAGGACTGATGGTGATGATCATTGTTATGGGAAGATGGAAGAATGTGTATGCACAGTTACTTCCGGTCGTTGTCACAGCTGCAATTCCTTTTGCCTGGATCATTGCCGTACAACATCATTCTGCGTTGCATGCAAGGTTTACCTTCCGGATTTTAAGTGTTGCAGCGGCTGCAGCCATTACTTTTATTGTTTTGATCGTAAAGCAGGCAAAAAGATCACAAAAAAGTTGAAAAAACCTAAAAAATATTGAAAAAAGCGTAAGAATACGCTTGCAAAGGAAAGACCGTCATGCTATAATGTAAGACGGTCTTTTTTGAAAGGAGGGTTTAACATGAAAGTTAGATCATCAGTAAAACCGATTTGCGAAAAGTGCAAAATCATCAAGAGAAAAGGACGCATCAGAGTAATCTGTGAGAATCCGAAGCACAAACAGAGACAGGGATAATCACCGCTTGATCGTCATTTGATCAGGTATGTGAGTTCTTGTCCGGTTATTATGTGCGGCTGAATTGATTATTATCAAAATTATCAATTTTCATAATAGATTTGGATAGAGCTTACGGGAGATTACTTGTTGATACCACGGTGAAAAGAATTTCTAAAATTGCAAAGTACGCAATTTAAGAAATACTATGTTTCACCGGAAAACGCAGAGCGTTTTTTCACCGGTGCAGCGTAAGACAACTGTGGAAAGATCGGATCGTGTCCGATTGGGTGAGAACCCCAATCAATTAGTAACTATTGAGCGTACAACTAACAGACCAAACGTACGCACGCACAACGAAAGTTGTGAGCGCAGAAATGTTGCGCAAAGCGTAAGAGATTACGCAGGAAAATGGAGGAAACGTAAATGGCTCGTATCGCAGGTGTAGACTTACCTAGAGAAAAACGAATTGAGATCGGTTTGACCTATATCTATGGAATAGGCAGACCTACTGCTGACAAGCTGTTAGCAGAAGCAGGTGTAAATCCTGATACCAGAGTGAGAGATATTACCGATGATGAGGTAAAGAAGATCAGTGAAGCTATCGAAAAGCTTGGCGTTATGGTAGAAGGTGATCTGAGAAGAGAAATCGCTCTGAATATCAAGAGACTTCAGGAAATCGGCTGCTATCGTGGTATTCGTCATCGTAAAGGACTTCCGGTTCGTGGTCAGAAGACTAAGACCAACGCAAGAACTCGTAAGGGACCTAAGCGCACGGTGGCAAATAAGAAGAAGTAATTGAGATCAAAATGTAACTGTGAGAGGGAAGCAAATGTAAGCATCCCCAGGAAATGAGAAAGTAGGTTAGTTTAAAATGGCTAAAAAAGTTGCAAAGAAAGTAACAAAAAAGCGTGTAAGAAAAAACGTTGAACGCGGACAGGCACATATTCAGTCTTCTTTTAACAATACAATCGTAACGTTAACAGATGCTGAAGGTAATGCTCTTAGCTGGGCAAGTGCCGGTGGTCTTGGTTTTAGAGGTTCAAAGAAATCTACTCCATATGCTGCACAGATGGCTGCTGAAACAGCAACAAAGGCTGCTCTTGTTCACGGATTAAAGTCCGTTGACGTATTCGTAAAGGGTCCTGGTTCAGGACGTGAAGCAGCAATCAGAGCTCTGTCTGCAAGTGGACTGGATGTCTTAAGCATTTGTGATGTAACTCCTGTACCTCACAATGGATGCCGTCCTCCTAAGCGTCGTCGCGTTTAGTGAGAAATCGTCAGAAGACGAAACAATTAATTTTAATGAAGTAACATTAGAACAAGTTGGATGAAGTGCCGCGTTGCGGCACTGTAAACAACCCTCGGAAGTCACTTCCGAAGTATAAAGAAGGGAAAAATAAAAAAATGGCAGTAAATCGCGTACCTGTACTGAAAAGATGTAGAGCTTGGCCTTGAGCCTTCTTACCTGGGCTATGACAAGAAGTCTAACAGAACCTCTGCAAGAGCAGGCAAAAAGGTATCTGAGTACGGACTTCAGTTAAGAGAAAAGCAGAAGGCTAAGTTCATCTATGGCGTTCTGGAGAAGCTTTCCGTAACTACTATGAGAAGGCTGATAGAATGAAGGGCATGACCGGTGAGAACCTGATGACCCTGTTAGAGAGCAGACTGGACAATGTAGTGTTCAGAATGGGTTTTGCAAGAACCAGAAGAGAAGCAAGACAGATCGTTGACCACAAGCATGTACTTGTAAACGGTAAGTGTGTAAACATTCCTTCTTACCTGATCAAGGCTGGCGATGTTATCGAGATCAAGGAGAGCGCTAAGTCCATGCAGAGATACAAGGATATCCTTGATGTTACTGCTGGAAGATTAGTACCCGAATGGATCGATGCTGATGTTGAGAACTTTAAGGGAACCATCAAGAATCTGCCTACCAGAGAGATGATCGATGTTCCTGTTGACGAGATGCTTATCGTCGAGTTGTACTCCAAGTAAGTTTTATGTAACCCCAATGAACATTTCCTGTGGAATATTATTCCATGGGATATTGTTCGTAAGAACATGTCAACATATAAAGTTCGCAAAGGAGGGTATTGGCAGTGTTTGATTTTGAAAGACCTAATATTGAGGTTAGCGAGATTTCAGAAGACAAAAAGTATGGTAAATTCGTAGTAAAACCCCTGGAAAGAGGCTATGGTATTACTCTGGGTAACTCCCTGAGAAGAATCATGCTGTCTTCCCTGCCGGTGCTGCAGTGAGCCAGATCAAAATTGAAGGTGTTCTTCATGAGTTCAGTTCTATTCCCGGCGTAAAGGAAGATGTATCTGAGATCATCATGAACATCAAGAGCCTTGCGATCAAAGAACAACAGCGAGACCAATGAGGCTAAGACTGCATATATCGAGTTTTGAAGGCGAAGGTGTTGTAAGAGCTTCTGATATCCAGTGTGACCAGGATATTGAAATTCTGAACCCCGACTTGTAATCGCTACTCTGAGCGGTAAAGATACCAAACTTTACATGGAGTTAACTATTACAAGAGGCCGCGGCTACGTAAGTGCCGACAAGAACAAACACGAAGATTTACCAATCGGCGTAATTGCCATTGATTCTATCTATACACCTGTAGAGAGAGTTAACGTTACGGTAGAAAATACCCGTGTAGGTCAGAGTACTGATTTCGACAAGCTTACATTGGATGTATACACCAACGGAACCCTGGCTCCCGATGAGGCAGTCAGCCTGGCAGCTAAGGTGCTCAGCGAGCATCTGAACCTGTTCATCGACCTTTCCGAAAATGCTAAGACCGCTGAGGTTATGGTAGAGAAGGAAGACGACGAGAAGGAAAAGGTTCTGGAGATGAGTATTGACGAGCTGGAGCTTTCCGTTCGTTCTTACAACTGCTTGAAGAGAGCAGGTATCAATACTGTAGAAGAGTTAACCAATAAGACTTCAGAAGATATGATGAAGGTTCGTAACCTCGGACGTAAATCTTTGGAAGAAGTTCTGGCTAAACT
>ENA-OQCS01000745-OQCS01000745.1-human-gut-metagenome-genome-assembly--contig:-NODE-745-length-18096-cov-3.499917_pt1 | contig 18096 bp, 16 predicted proteins | sample MGYA00242757_ERZ504575 | MGnify/ENA primary metagenome ERZ504575 (study PRJEB26092, sample SAMD00036297) | human gut metagenome | host: Homo sapiens | study: EMG produced TPA metagenomics assembly of...
CTGATTGCCTTCTTCGTGTCCATCGGCATTGCGCTGTTCATTTCGCATTATGCGCCTAAGAAGCTCGCCACCGCGCTGAGCTATGTGGTCGATTTGCTGGCTGCCATCCCGTCCGTTATCTACGGTTTGTGGGGCGGCCTGATTCTGGTGCCGGCCATCTACCCGTTCTGGAACTGGGTTGCCAACCACCTGGGCTTCATTCCACTGTTCGAGGGCCCGGCCGCCAACCCGCCGCGCACCGTCGCCACCGTGGCTGTGGTGCTCGCCGTTATGATTTTGCCGATTATCACCTCCATGTCCCGCGATATCTTCATGCAGACCCCACGCCTGCACGAAGAGGCCGCGCTGGCGCTCGGCGCCACCAGTGGAGATGATTCGTCTGGCCGTGCTGCCCTTCGGCAAGTCCGGTATCGTGTCCGCCTCCATGCTGGCTCTCGGCCGCGCGCTTGGTGAGACGATGGCCGTGTTGATGATCCTGTCCCCGGCCTCAACTACTCCATCAAGCTGCTGCAGGCCTCGCAGAACCAGACCATCGCCGCGAATATTGCCGCACAGTACCTGAAGCCAACGATCTGCGTCTCCACGCTGATCGGAACTGGTCTGATTCTGTTCCTGATCACGTTCGTGGTCAACTTCATCGCCCGTAAGCTTACCGAGAAAGCGACTGCGTGATGACTGCTGCTGAGAACACTGAAAAGACTCCGATGGACGGCGCTCCCGAAATCGACTTCGATCGTTTCCGCCCGACCCGTTCCGCCATCCAGCGCCGTAATATCATGGACCACTTCATGCGGGTCCTGATCGCGGTGGCGTTTGTGATCGCCTGCATCCCGCTGATCTCCCTGCTGTGGACCACTATCGTCAACGGCATCAAGCGCCTGAACCTGAACTTCCTGAGCTACAACATGACCGGTGTGGTCGGTGGTAACCAGACCCCGTCCGGTGGTTACGGCGGTGTGCTGCACGCCATCATCGGTACTCTCGAATCACCGCTGGCGCTATGGTTATCTCCATTCCGATCGGTTTGATGTGCGCCGTGTACCTGGTCGAATACTCGAACCGCGGCAAGCTCGCCACCACGGTCTCCCTGCTCGTCGACGTGATGAGCGGCATCCCGTCCATCGTGGCCGGCCTGTTCGCCTTCTCGATGTTCACGATTCTGCTGGGCCCCGGTACCATCAACGGTTTCGAGGCTCCGTGCTCTCTCCCTGCTGATGTTGCCCACCGTGTCAAGTCCAGCGAGGAAATGCTCAAGATCGTGCCGAACGATTTGCGTGAGCTTCCTTGGCTCTGGGCGTTACCAAGCAGCGCACGATTACCAAGATCGTGCTGCGCACCGCTCTGCCGGGCATCGTCTCCGGTGCCATTCTGGCCATCGCCCGCGTGATTGGTGAGACCGCACCGTTGCTGATGACCGCCGGCTACATCTCCAGCACCAACGTGAACCTGTTCTCCGGCCAGATGACCACCCTGCCGGTGTTCGTCTACCAGGAGTACTCGAAGCTCAGCGCGAACTGCCCGCCCAACGCCGACGCCACCTGCGTGACCACGATTCCGATGGAACGTGCGTGGCTGCGGCTCTCGTGCTGATCGTCATCGTGCTGCTGCTGAACCTCATTGGCCGAATCGTGCGAAGGTCTTCGCCGTCAAGACCGAACGCTAAGCCAGTCGCTAAGCCTAAGCCTTAAGAACACAAGGAAATATAAGGAAACATCATGGGACAACGTATTGACGTCAACCACGAGAACATCTATTACGGCGACTTTCTGGCCGTGGAAGATGTGAACATCAACATCGAGCCGAACAAGGTCACCGCCTTCATCGGCCCGTCCGGCTGCGGCAAGTCCACCGTGCTGCGCACCTTGGACCGTATGCACGAGATCATCCCCGGCGCTCACGTCGAGGGCGAGGTTGCTGCTCGAAGGCAAGAACCTGTACGACAAGGACGTGGATCCGGTGGCCGTGCGCCGCGACGTCGGCATGGTCTTCCAGCGCCCGAACCCGTTCCCGACCATGTCCATCCGTGAGAACGTGCTGGCCGGTGTGCGCCTGAACAACCACCACCTGGCCAAGTCCGACGCGACGATCTGGTCGAGTGGGCTCTGCGCGGTGCCAACCTCTGGGAAGAGGTCAAGGACCGTCTTGACAACCCTGGCATCGGCTTGTCCGGTGGCCAGCAGCAGCGTCTGTGCATCGCCCGCGCCGTGGCCGTCCACCCGCAGGTGCTGCTCATGGATGAGCCCTGCTCCGCCTTGGACCCGATTTCGACCTTGGCTGTCGAGGATCTGATCAACGAGCTCAAGAACGACTACACCATCGTGATCGTGACGCACAACATGCAGCAGGCCGCCCGTATCGCTGACTACACCGCCTTTTTCAACCTGAAGGCAGTCGGCCAACCGGGTCACCTCGAGTACTTCACCGACACGACCACCATGTTCAACAACCCCCAGAACGAAGAAGCCGAGCGCTACGTATCGGGACGCTTTGGCTGATCGGCAAAGCCGATCAGCCAAAGCGTAGCGTTGACCCAGTGGGTCACGCAAGCGAGCTTTAGCGAGCAGCAATTGTGCTTCGCTTTGCGAAGTCCTTAATTGCACGCGGCTGATCGGCAAATCATCTCTTACTCCCGCTTGTGGGGGATTGTCGCACGAATGTGCGGTCGAAAGTGGTTGCTTCGCTAACCATTTCGATCCCATTCGTGGCGGCCGTTCCCTGAGCGGGAGTTTTTTTGTATGTGATACCTGATCGCGACACGCTCTATTGATAATGATTCTCAATTAAGTTATGATGGTGTTATATCACGTTAGGGAGGATCTATCATGTACCGTATTGTGAGAATTGCGATTGCCGCACTTGCTTCTGTAGGAATGCTTGCGTCGGTTGCTGCGTGTGGAAGCGGCCGATCGTCGTCCGAAAAAACGGAACCATCGAAGTGGTCGCTTCCGTGAATCAGTGGGGTACCGTGGCGAAAACCTTGGGCGGTGACAACGTCAACGTAACCAGCATCATCAATTCCACCAATGTGGATGCGCATGATTACGAGCCAACGACGTCGGATATCGCCAAACTGCAGAAAGCGCAAGTCATCATCGTCAATGGAGCCGGCTACGACGCATGGGCGGTCAAAGCGGCGCAATCCGCCAACGCAACCATCGTCAATGCCGCTGCAGTCGGCGGGGTGAATGACGGCGAAAATCCGCATGTTTGGTTCTCCGCCGATGTGCGCAAGGCAGTGGCACAGGCGATCACCGAAGCGTACGAACAGGCCGACGCCGCGAAAAAGAGTGATTTCGACAAGCTGCACGATCAGTGGAAATCTGAAGAAAACAACGTCGAAAGCAAAATCGCCGAAGTGAAACAGAAATCGGATGGATTGGCGTACGCGGCAACGGAATCCGTGGCAAGCTATCTGGCGGAAGACATGGGTTTGACCGACGCAACGCCAAGCGGGTACGCGCGAGCCACAGCGAACGAAAGCGAGCCGACACCAACGGATATCAAACAGTTCACCGATGCGCTGAAGGCGGGTGAAATCAAGCTTTTGGTCGTCAATACGCAGGAGGAAAGCGAGCTGACGGGCAAAATCACGAATGCCGCGAAATCCGCAAACGTGCCCATGGTTGAACTGACCGAACAGATGCCGGAACAATACGATTCCTTGACGGCCTGGATGGAAAGTCTGGTTGACGCCTTCTCGCAAGTCATCGCGTAAGTCAGTTCAATAAAAAGTAATACAACAAACAAGCGATACAACAATAGGGGCGACTCCGCAGTGAGAGCGGAATCGCCCCTATTCCATTTGCCGAATTTAAATTTATTTACTGAACCAGTAATTTCGGCTGGTGGTCAGGTTGAACCTGACGTTCAGAACTACAGGATCGCGGTGATGATGAAGTCCAGAATGAACAGCAGCGACACAACCCAGATCACCGGGTGCACTTCCTTGGCCTTGCCCTTGCAGATCTTGATCAGGCAGTAGGTGATGAAGCCGCCGGCGATGCCGTAGGAGATGGAGTAGCTGAACGCATGAATACGGAAGCGAAGAACGCCGGCACGGCTCGGAGATATCGCCCCAGTCGATTTCCTTCAGCGAGGACGCCATCATGCAGCCACCACCACGAGCACGCCTGCGGTTGCGGCGGACGGAATGGCGGAGATGACCGGGGAGAGGAAGGCGGACAGGGCGAAGCAGATGGCCACGACCACGGAGGTCAGGCCGGTGCGGCCGCCAGCGGCGATACCTGCGGAGGATTCCACATACGTGGTGGTGTTGGAGGTGCCGCAGATGGCGCCGATGGAAGTTGCGATCGAATCGGCGAACAGGGCCTTGTCCATCTTGGAGGAGAAGCCGGAACCGTTTTCGAGGGCTTCCTCGTCTTCCGCGGAGAAGATGCCGGTGCGGCGGCCGGTGCCGATGAACGTGCCGATGGTGTCGAAGGTATCGGACATGGAGAATGCGAAGATCGTCAGCAGAATGATCGGCAGCTTCGACATGTCGGAGAACAGCGATGGGAAGCCTTCAGCGCTGAAGATAGCGCCAAAGGTCTGCGGCAGCTGGGCGAAAGTGTCGCCGATGGAGATGGAGTTGGCCATGGTGGTCTGACCCATCGGAATGCCGGCGATGGCGGTGACCGCGATGGCGATCAGCATGCCGCCGCGCACCTTGAGCACGGTGAGGATGATGGCGAGGAACAGGCCGATGATGAACAGCCAGATGGTCGGATTATTCATGACGGCCAGACCTGGGGTGGCCTGCACGGTGTCGCCGTTCTTGGCGTCGGCCTTGGTGGTGAAGGTGAAGAAGCCGACGTTCAGGAAGCCGACGTAGGCCACGAACAGGCCGATGCCGCCGCCGATGGCGTTCTGCAGCACTTCCGGAATGGCTTGGATGATGATCTTACGAATCTTGGTGACGGTGATGAGAATGTTGATCAGGCCACACAGGAACACCATGCACAGGGTCTGCTGCCAGGTGAAGCCGAGGCCGAAGCAAACGGTGTAGGTGAAGAACGCGTTGAGGCCCATGCCGGCGGCCTGAGCATACGGAACGTTGGCGAACAAGCCCATGACGAGCGTGCCCGCGATGGCTGCGATGATGGTTGCAAGGAACACGCCGCCCCACGGCATTCCCGTTTGCGACAGTATCTGTGGGTTGACGATGATGATGTACGACATTGCGAAGAACGTGGTCAGACCGGCCATGACCTCAGTGGACACGGTGGTGCCGTTCTCCTTAAGATGGAAGAACTTTTCCATTTTTCCCTATCTCTATTTCTCTTGGGTTGGTAGGAACGTTCCGACTATTGGGCGGCGCGTTCCGGCGAGAATTGCGACTCGCCTTGTGGAATCGTGGGATTCCGAACAAGGCTTAACCGTAACACTTGAGTGAGTCATGAAGATTTCGTAAAGCGCGACACGCCCGGATGACGGCAAGTCCAAGCATGACCGTAAGTTGTTCATCTGTAAACCACAGACCGTTGGTTGGAGCGTGCAAGCGCTCACGAAGTTTGGTTCGCCAAGCCAACGCAGGTTGAAGAACATACGCCCACCAAGGGCTTTCCGCTTAGCGGTCGAATGTTGCTCTGCCTGCGTGCAGGGCTTTTTTATTGTCCGGCGAAACGTTCCTGCTTCACAGTCAATGGTTGACTAAGGAAGGAACGCCATGAAGAGGCCCGAAAAGGAAGCGGTGGTCGCCCAGCTTACGGATAAGTTCCGTGAAGCTGACGCTATCTACCTGACCGAGTACCGCGGGCTTACCGTTCCGCAGATCTCTGAACTGCGCGAAAAGCTAGGCCGCGATACTTCCTACACTGTGGCTAAGAACACGCTGATTCGCATCGCAGCCAAGGAAGCTGGCATCGAAGGTCTCGATGAGATCCTCGCCGGTCCGACCGCTGTGACCTTCGTGAAGGGTGACTTCATCGAAGCTGCGAAGACCCTGCGTGACTTCGCCAAGACCAATAAGGCACTGATCATCAAGGGCGCTTCGCTGATGGCACCGTCTACGATGCTGAAGGTGCCCAGAAGCTGGCAGACCTCAAGTCTCGCCCGCAGCTGCTCGCCGAGTTCGCCGGCGACATCAAGGCTACGATGTCCAAGGCCGCGTACCTGTTCAACGCTCTGCCGACCAAGGCCGTGCGTACGATCGATGCGCTCCGCGAGAAGCAGGAAAAGGCTGCCTGATTTCATTGCGGTTAGCCGCGTGAATGATAGTGACCATAAAAGAAAAATAATTGTTTTAGGTGACGGTCACCTCTTCAATCAAACCGTCGCCAAGAATGAAAGGAAGCCATTATGGCTAAGTACACCAACGATGAGCTGCTCGAAGCTTTCGGTGAGATGACCCTGGTTGAGCTCTCCGAGTCGTCAAGGCTTTCGAAGAGAAGTTCGACGTCGAGGCTGCCGCTCCGGCTGCTGTCGCCGTTGCCGCTCCGGGCGCTGCTGCTCCGGCTGAGGAAGAGAAGGACGAGTTCGACGTCATCCTCTCCGCCGTTGGCGACAAGAAGATCCAGGTCATCAAGGCCGTCCGCGCTATCACCTCCCTGGGTCTGGCTGAGGCCAAGGCTCTGGTCGACGGCGCTCCGAAGGCTGTCCTGGAGAAGGCCAAGAAGGAAGACGCTGAGAAGGCTAAGTCCCAGCTCGAAGAAGCCGGCGCTACCGTCGAGCTCAAGTGATTCGCGCGGCTTGAAGCCGCATATCACAATCTTGAGTGGAAACCCCGTTCGCCACAAGGCGGCGGGGTTTTCCGCATATTACGGGATTTTCTTTCGCTGACGATCCAATAAAATCCGATTTAGGCATGAATGCTTCCATATCGTGCCATACAATGGGGGAATTAGGCGAAAGTTGTCAATTAATCGCGTCATAATCCTGAAATACGTGGCAAGGCATGACACAATGACAAGTAGTGGTATGTGTGAAAGGAAGGCCGACAACGGTGAGCGAAGATCAACGAACGGCACAGCAGTGGACCGTCAAGGTTGATGGAACCGAACTGAAGAAGCTGGGCAGCGGCGAAAGCGTGGAAATCGGCCGCAAGCCGTTACGTCCTCTGGCGGATGACGGATTCGCGCGCCTTGACATTATGGATACGAACAAATCCATGTCGAAACGGCATGCCATTGTTTCAGTCGACGCGCAGGGCAACGCTTCCGTACGTGATCTCAAGTCGACCAATGGTTCGTTTGTAGTGGCCGACAACGGCCAATTGATGCGTCTGCCCGCGGATGAGGATTTCAAACTGCCATCCACGCCAATGACCTTGCAATTCGGCGACGTACGCGTCACTTTTGAACGTGACAGCGTGAGCGCCATGCCCGAATCCGAGAGTACCGCGTCAGCTCCGGTATCTAATCTGTTCTCCTATGCAGTGTCCGATGAGGCGTCGCAGGAGCCCGACGCCGCCGATATGTCGGTCGACGACATTCTCAATCTGCGTGCCGGAGAGCCGACCGCATTGTTCAACGCGCGCAACGTCGCCAATCGTGTGAATCTCATGCAACGCTCCGAACGTCAGTCTTTCGCGCCAGTTCGATCCAACGAGCCGGATTATGGGGATCTCCCATCCGTTTCGCTGGTGCAGCATAACGACGTCGTGGATAACGCGCCACGTGACCTCTTCGCCGACGCCGCAGCCGAGGCAGATGCCGTGGCGGAACAGCAGGCGGCGGAAGAAGGGGCCAAGAAGAACGCCGCCGAAAAGGAAAAGCCGGCTATGCTGCCCGAATCCCAATCGCGGACGCAAGTCATCGCAGGCAACGACGTCGAACACGACACGATTCCCGTGAGCAAACTATTCAGCGCAAGACCAAGCAAGCCGATTATCGTGCATTGCCGGATAGCAGCGACATGCCTGAACAACAAGCGGAAAAAACGCACGAGCAGCGCAATGAAATTGCAGAACAATCCGGTACCAATCCGATTCAACCGGAAGAAGCGGCGCAACGGGCCGACGACGAGCGTTTCAGGCCGCATAACACGGAGCAGCCACAGATTGTGAGCGAGCCGACACCGGACGAAACCAGCGTATTCAAACCGGCTTTTGAACCAGGATCGGTGTTCGATCGAGTCGCCAAGGGAGAGCTTGCCAAGCAGGAACAGACCATTGAAGTCGACGGACTGACGTCGGATGATGCCAAACGCACCGACGATTTCACCGTGCAGTTCGAGATGGCACGTCATCCGGAGCTGCTGCCGTTCCTTGCCATGAACCCGTCGCTGTACGACGATTTGTACGCATGGCTGGGAGCTTTGGGCAATGCAGACATCGACGCGGCCCTGTCACATAATCCGGGGTATGCGGAATACCGCAAAGCGGTAGGGAAGTGAGTCAATACATGAGCGAAAGCAACGAGACCGTCACCGCGCTGGATCGTATTCGGGGGTGGCGTGAGAAGTACCGTCTTGGTCTATCGCCGTCGCCGCTTGAGGACGTGACGCAGCTGAGCGCCCAGCTTGACATGACGCATGCGCATCCGTCCGGCATCGCGCAGCTGTTCGCCAGCGGGCATGTGCAACTTGATTCCTTGTTCCGCGACAACGGCATGTTGCGTGCCGCCGGGCGCGTGTGGAGCGTGTGCTCGACGATCGTGAGGCGAAAAGCCGTGTCAGCGGCGTGGGCGAACTGTCTTTGGTGGTTGGCGTGGCCATCTGGAAAGGCAACCAGATGCCGGTACTCATGTATCCGGTCGAGGTGCGCAAAGAAGGACGCAATATTGAAAACGGTACGGTGATCGCGTTCACAGGGCGCGTACGCTTGAATGCGGCTTTCGCCGCCGTGCTGCGCGAGAACAACGTCGTATTGGACGAGTCCAAGCTGTTCGACGGTTCGAATTACGAAAGCGGCACGCCGGAAACATCCGCGGTGTTCGCTGCCATCACACGCCTTGCGGCCAACGCGTTCCCTGATTTTGAGATCGAACGGCACATTATTCTCGGATGCTTTATGGATCCGGCATCGCAGATGCTGGTGGAAAGCCGGAAGATCATCGACCAGTTGGCGCAAGGTCCGACCGGCAATACCGCCTTGGACGCTTTGGCGGGAGACAAGTCCGCCGCCGAAGCGTTGGAAGGTGCCGAAATTCCGGAGTACAGTCCGTTTGATGCCGATCCTCATGGCGAGTATGAGGTCGGCGATGCGGACAATACCGTCCGATACGCCTCGCAGCTTGCTTCCGCGGGCCATTCGCTGTTTGTGGATAGTGCGATCGCCAACAATACCGCCGAGCAGGCCGCGGCGATTGCGTCGCGTTGCGTGATGAACGGACGGTCTGTGCTCTATGTGCGTGTGTGACCGATCAGAAGCGTCGTTTTGTACAGGCCGTTGCCGCAAACGAAATGAGCGGACAGCTGCTGGATATCGCCGATGATGGTGCCAACGCTGCGATTGACCGTCAGCTGATTGCAGCCGTCGGCTTCCAATCGGGGGTTGCTTCCTCCCGTTTTGATCAGATTGCCGATGAGCTGGTTGGCGTGCGTTCGCGTTTGACCCGTTATCTGGGCGATCTTCACGGCGTGAGTCAGGAGTGGGGTGTATCCGCCTACCAGACGATTCAGAATCTCGCGCAGATTGCGGCATTGCCCACCCATCCGACCACGCATGTGCGTTTGAACAAGCAGACCGCGCATTCCATCGCGGACAAGATCGAGGATTGGGCTGCGAAACTGCAGCGTGCGGGCGAGCTTGGCGAATACACCATTACGGAGAACGACACCGCATGGTATAAGGCATCGCTGTATTCCGAAGAGGAGGCGGTGAGCGCATACCAGCGTGTGGTTGAGCTGTTGCGCAAGGTGTTGCCCGCCACCCGCGAGCAGGTGGCCAGTACGGTACAGACCTGCGGATTCCCGATTCCCACGACCGCGCAGGAGTGGAGCCGTCAGGTCATGGTGCTGAAGAACCTGCGCCGTGTGCTTGACGTATTCCAGCCGGAGATTTTCGAACGTGACATTGCATCCATGATCGAGGCGACCAAGCCGAAGGCCGAGCGCAAGGCCGAAGGTACGTCCATGGGCTTTTGGGAGCGTCGCCGCCACATCAAGGAAGCCAAGGGTTTGCTGCGCGTCGGTGCCCAAGTGGAGAACCTGCATGAGGCGTTGCTGGTGGTGTCCAAGCAGGCCGATCAGTGGCATATGTTCGTGCCTCATGGCGGCTGGCCGGTATTGCCCGCCAAGCTGGATGACATTATCGAAACGCAGGAGAATCTCAATCGGGATATGACCGCGTTGAATGCGGTGCTTGCCACAACTCCGCAGAGCGGCAATCTTGAAACCGTTGATTTCAATCAGGTCGAAGAGCGTTTGAAGGCCCTGTATGACGATAAGCAGTCGCTTGATATTCTGCCTGAGCGCGCCCGTCTGGAACGTGAATTCCATTCGGTCGGCCTCGACGAGCTGGTCGAAGATCTGAACAATCGTGGCGTTGCCAACGATGCCGTTGCAGGGGAACTGCAGCTGGCATGGTGGACCACGGCGTTCGAAGACATCGTGAAATCCTCCGCGATCATTTCCAATCAGGATGGGTCGGCATTGCAGGCGCTGCGGAGCGGTTCGCCCAGGTCGATGTGGAACATGTGCGTTCGGTCGGTCCGATGGTGGCGCAGGAATCCATGCGCGTCTGTGCGACATGCTGTTCTCGCGTACGCAGGAGGCCAATCTGCTGCATACCACGCTTGCCGGCGCCGTAATGTTTCGCTGAACTGCTGCATAAGGAGCATCCGCAGATTCTCGCCGCGGCGAAGCCTATTCTCGTTGCGACTCCTGCCACGCTTGCGGCCATCACCGATCCGGCGCCATTGGCCGACGTCGTGATCATCGATGCCGCAGCGCATATTCAATCCATCGAACTGCTCAGCATCATCAGCCGAGCCAAGCAGGTGGTGGTGATCGCGCATCGCGAAACCGTCACTTCCGACGGTCTGAAGCGTCTCATCGCATTGCTGCCGAGCGTGAAAATCGCCAATCGTCCTGTTCGCCGTGCGCCGAAGCTCAACGCGTTCCTGGAATCGGAAGCTACGGTTCCGTGCCCTTCGACGTGGTCAGGGAAGGCGCGCAGGGCGAGGTCGCCTACCATTTTGTGGCCGATGCCAATGGCGTGCCGGTCATCACGTCCGGACTGGTGGAAAGCAGCCAGCAGGAAATCGACGAGGTGGTCAGGCTGATCACCAAGCGTGCCGCCGGTTTCACGATCGTGCCTGTATCGTACATGCTTACCGTGGTGACGCTGACCCATACGTTCCGCACCCGACTGGGAGCCGAGCTTAAGGCGATCGCCAATAAGAACAAGGCCATGGGCATGTTCTTGCGTCATGTGCGCATCGTGGACATTTCCGATGTGGCCGGCGCGCATGCCACCGATGCGATTCTTGCGATGTGCTACGCGAAGACTTCTCATGGAAGGCTGCTGCAACAGTTTGGAGCGTTGGAATCCGAAGGCGGACGGGGTATGTTGCTGGATGCGTTGGCCGTGCCGGATCGTCATCTTGACATCGTGTCCGCATTCTCGTCAGCTGACATGGATGACGAGCGCCTGCACCAAGCTGGTCCGAAGATGCTGAAAACGGTGCTTCGCTGGGCGGAACAGCTCGATGACAGCGTGGTGCGCCCAGTCGTCAAGACGAACGGTTCGAACGTATTGCTCAACGATCTTGCCGACCGTATTCGTGCCCGCGGTTTGAATGTGGCCGTCGACTACGGTTTCGACAATGGTTCCAGCTGCCGCTGGTGGTTGGCCTGAACGACAAGCCGTTCGCATTGGCCGTGCTTACCGACGATGCGCAGTTCATGGGATTGCAGTCCACCAGGGAACGCCACCGCGTGCTTTTGCAGAACATCGAATCGCTTGGCTGGTCCGTTATGACCGTGTGGAGCGTTGGCGCGTTCGTGAATCCAGACAAGGAAGTGGATCGCATCGTGGCACGCTTGAGCGACCTGTATCAGGAGGTCAAGTGAGCGTCGACGAACCCTCCATCCAAGAGTCCGCGGAATCTGGCCAGTCTGCCGTGCGTGTGGTGTCCGGATACTCCGCCACCCGCCGTACGCGCGCAAACACAAGCGTGTGGTTCGGCAGGGTACGGAACTGTTCGATGCCGATGGCGTCAAGCTTGAACCGTCCGATGTGCTTACCGAACGCCAGCGCAATGCTGACGACGACAAGCGTATTCTGGGCGAGCTGCCACCGCATTGGGGCGTGTTCTCCGAGCGGGAGCGCTGACGTTCGTCTGCATACGGGAGGTTCTGATACGTTCAGACCTCCCGAATTTCATATATTCCGCATGATGGTGCTGCGGATTCGCTTGGGAATGCCGTTACGAACCGATGATGGCGATGATCGCGCTGTATTCTTGGGCCTGCAATACGGTTGCCGCCTCATGAGGAGGCATGGCAAACACCGCAAGCGTGTCGCCGTCCGCATTTCGTGAAGGTTTCGCGGTCAATATCGCTCCCGTGCACAGCTCACGTAACGACACCGCATCCATATCCGGTACCGTTTCCGGCGTGGCCTCGCTGAACATCGTGGCGCTGGAAAGCGTCACCGTATCGCCAATCGTCAGACTGTCGGCGGAACTCGCCAACCGAACTTCGACCGCCGTATATCCTTTGGGAACAACGGGGGAAGCGCGAGCCATGGCCGAGGTGACGATGCTGCCTTCCGCAATATCCACTTGGGCAATCAGCCCGACGGCATCATCGATATCGTGAGCAACGCTGCGCAGGGCCTCATCGTATGGAATATCTCGCAAAGCAAGCGAATCCGCGGAAATCACGCCGCCTTTGGCGATGGACTTCGCCGCAATGACGACGGATTGCGTGGAAATCGTCAATCGTACGCACTGCAGGGCCGCGAATATGGCAAGTCCGGCGCACAGCGAAGCAAGTAGACGATGCAATTGCGCGTTTCGTCGTCGTCGATGAGGCGCCGAAGACGGTGCGCAGTTCGTGTGTTTGCCGTCCGTGCCTTGCAGACGTTGGCTAAGGTCATGAAAAAAGGTCACCATTCATGCATGATGACCTTACGAATAGTTGCTGCGCAAGCCGGATCGAGGGTTGTGGTCGGAGGATGCGAGTTATCCACAGGATTCGGCGTGTCGCCTTGTTTTCCAAGGTTTGCTGACCCTGGTTATTTGGCTCGTTTCCTTGCTTCGGCTGCTCGGTTACGTGTATTCGTTTTCGCTCACTTGGACTTGTCGGTGCGATAGAACCAGATCCCTTGAATTCGATCGGCGGGGCGGAATACACCTTGCGGACCTGCTCTTCGCCGCATTCCGGGCAAACGGTGATCGGATCGTCGGTGAATGACTGCTGTTCGGTGAAATCGTAGTTGCAGTTCTTGCAACGGTAATGGTAAGTAGGCAAAGTATCCTCGCTTCAACCAGGTTCTCAAATTTCTTAACGGGACATATCCTTAGTACGTTCCCTGAGACGGGCTGCGTGAACGTCTTATCTTCGGACATCTTATTCGCGTATGGCCGTAAATCCGTTCGGAGTGAGCACGCCATCGACGGGAATATCGTGGTCTTCGTGCGGAACAGGCTTGTCCGTCGGCTCCCACGGCCAGCAAACCGCCACCACCCGTGCGCCGGCCGCACGATACTCGAGCGCGCGGTCATACCACCCTCCGCCACGTCCCAGACGGAATCCCTCTTGGTCGACGGCAAGGGCGGGAACAATGATCAGACCGGCGTTTTTCAGCGCTTCAGGTCCGTTTGCGCTATTGCCCGGCTCTTGCGGGCGGTGCGTATTGATGGACCCGTCGCTGTTGGTCTGGTCCTGCAGATCGTGAATGTCGCCAAGTTCGCTCCAGCCAATATCCATGCCGGATCCGAGCCGTGGCACCAGCACGTGGCAATTCGAATCGAATAATGCTGCAGCATCGGCATCATCGACATTTCGCTGCCCATGGACGCGAATGCGGCCACCGTGGTGAACGAATGAATGAGATTCGCCTTCCGCGCCTGTTCGGCCAACTTGCGGCCGGCTTCCAGTCGTTCCTCCTTACTGGTCTGCTTTCTTCGTGCGATTGCGTGTGCGCGCCATTGCTTTTTCAGCTCACGTTGGTTCGCGGCTTCGTCACAGACGCTGTTTTCCATGACGTCGGCTTGCATGTTCGTGGTCATACCGCATGTTGTACCAGGGATGGCTGCGCGCAATCGGAAATGTTATGCGTATGGCAGAATGAGGGCGTGACGATTTTGCGATCTTTACGGGGCATGATGCGTTCGGATCCCAATGCCATTGATGTTCCGCGGTTCATTCAGGCACATGGGCTTCACGTTCCCATAATCCTGCGTCCGCTGACTACTGACGACTGCGACGAATGGAACGAAGTCCGCTGGCGCAACGACGATTGGTTGAAGCTTGGGAATCCGGGGATCCGGTGCATGGCGCATCGATGTCGTTCAACGAGTGGGTGCGTGCGATGCGATGCAACGAGCGAAACGGCACCGGAGTGGTGTTCGCCATCGAGCATCATGGGCGTATCGTCGGCCAGATTTCGTTAGGGGCCATCTGCTATGGCGCCATGCGTACCGGCGTGGTTGGCTATTGGGTCGATGAGCGGTGTGCGGGGCGTGGATATGCGCCGATGGCTGTTACGCTATTGGCTGATTGGGCGATGTTCGACCCTTCCGGGCCGCAATTGCATCGTGTGGAGATCGACTTGCTTCCCGAAAACGAACGTTCACGTAAGGTGGCACTCAAAGTGGGGCATCCTATGAGGGGATGCGCAAGGCGTACATGTTCGTGAACGGGCAATGGCGTGACCATGAATCGTATGCGTTGCTGCCGGAGTACGCATCGAATGGCTTTACCGCACGGTTGATGGGCGAGTGAGCCGTTGGCGAGGTTCGACACGCGCTTTCGCGCACATGTTCGACACGCGGGGGCGTGCACCCCGGAGAATGTCGGAATGTCACCTATTCTTATGAGTTATGGGTTATGAATCGTTAAGCACGGTTGTGGTGCTTGCGATTGTGATTATTCTCATGGTTTTCTGGCTGCCCAAACGGACAGTCAAAGGCATGAAGCGGGTAATCGAGCACCGAGAGGACCGCTTTTCGCCGTCGCTGCATCTGGTGGATGCCGACAGTGGAACGCGATTCTCCGATGAGACCGCCGCAAAGGCGAAAGGGGCAATAATGCAGTCCAACGAGACGCATGAGGGCAAGCTGACCGACGAAAGGATCGCGCATGTCCGTGCCCTTCGTCGTGCCGCGATCCGCAGAAGGCGGATTATTGTTGTCTCGATGCTGGTGATCACAATCGTCGTGTTGATGTGTGCGTTTGTGTTGCATTTCAGTCCGTTGTTTGCTTTGATTCCTGCGTCGCTGCTTGCTGGAGTGCTCGCTTTGGGGGTGAGGGCCGCCAAGCAGGCCGCAGCGTGGGAGCGGAAAGTCGCCAAGTATCGTTCCAAGATGAGGAAGCGTGCTGCGGCAGAGCGCAAGCGCGCCCAGGAAGAGCAGGCGGAGCGCGCTCGTTTGCGGGAGCAGGAGCTTGCGGAAATTCGCAGGATCGCCGAATCTCAGGTGCCGACCGATGTTATGCCGGAAGGTGAGATCCGTCAGGCGATCGATCGCGGCAAGGCCGACCGTGATGTTGTTGTAAGCAAACGCAAGGAGGAAACCGAAGCGAAATCCGCTGCGGAACCGAACGTTGTGGATGCGCAAGTCGTGCCGGATAAGAAGAACGGTCTGTCCATCCACGATGAGCGTGATGAAATCGCCAAAACCGAGGGTGTGGATGCATGCGATGCGGATTCGTCCGCCGTGGCCGGCGCGTCGCAGGATCTGATTTCGTTCTCGTTGGGATCGCCACGCAACGGTAACGATATCGCGCCAGCCGCTCCGGAAAGCATGGAAATCAAGTCCACTCGTCAGGTCGCCAAGGCCGTGCCTCCGACTGCGAGTACGGTTTCCGACAATGTCGAGCCGTTGATTGTGCCGACCGACGCGATCAGCAGCATGGATTCCGACGAGGCCGCAGCCCGTGTGGAGGCTGGTGTGCATCTGCAGGACGTGGATACCGTGGGATTCCACGACTCCGAGGTCAGCGCCGACGTTGAGGCTCCCAGCGTCACCTCCGATTCCCTGGGTGTGGGTTTGGCGTCCATCATGGCCCGTCGCGGGGCGTGACGGAGGGAAAGCGAACGCACGAAACGCACGAAACATACGAACAAGCGTAAAGAACATCAGCCTGAAACCGCATGGTTTCAGGCTTTTTCGTATATTTTGCTCTCAGCGTTAGCACTCGATTGGCAGAGTGCTAATAATCGCGCTAGGATATGTTTCAGCGCGAAAGGACGACGCCGTAAGTGATCGTCAGCCTCTTGCTAGCGGGTCCCGGCGCGGTAAGTAACGATTTCTCTTAGAAAGAGGAGGTCCACAGTGTCGATCTCACTCACACCGTTGGAAGACAAGATCATCGTCAAGCAGGCGGAAGCTGAAACCCAGACCGCATCCGGTTTGTTCATTCCGGACAATGCCAAGGAGAAGCCGCAGCAGGGTGAAGTCCTGGCTGTCGGTCCGGGCCGTCGCAACGACGCCGGCGAGCGCATTCCGGTCGACGTCAAGGTCGGCGACAAGGTGCTGTACTCCAAGTATGGCGGCACCGAGGTGCACTATCAGGGTGAGGATTACCTGATCGTCTCCGCCCGCGATATTCTGGCCATTCTCGGCTGAGCGTAGCGCGTAGCTGTTTGAAGACCCCGTCAGCGAACGATTGGTGAACAATCGTTGCGTTGGCGGGGTCTTGTTGATTTCAAGCACTTGGGTTCCTGCAATAGGCCGTGCGCGGCCGATGTATGCCGTGTTCATTGGCGTTGGCGTGCTGTTCAGATGGTCTGCAGGGAAGGTTCGGAAGAAATACTCGTGTTTTTTCTTTTTGGAATTTTTTTCGGGAGGATTTGCTCTGATTGACACCGACATGTGGCTGATAGTGAGAAATCGTTGGAATTTCAACGATTTTGAGACTTTTTGGCTTCCGCGACACGCCGTATTTGCGTTAATCGCATGATCTGTGGCATACTAAACGGGTTGCCGGTTGGGGTTCAACCAAACAGGCAGCACGGCGGATTTCCCAAGCGGTCAAAGGGAACTGACTGTAAATCAGTCGCCTCGTGCTTCAGTGGTTCGAATCCACTATCCGCCACGCCTCGATAGCTCAGTGGTAGAGCACTTCCTTGGTAAGGAAGAGGTCGTGAGTCCGATTCTCACTCGAGGCTCTCATGGCGGGATAGCTCAGCTGGCTAGAGCGTACGACTCATAATCGTAAGGTCAAGAGTTTCGAGTCTCTTTCTCGCTACAAAGGTCGACGGAACGTCGGCATAGCAACGAACCACAAGAGGTGAACTTAAATGGCAAGCAAGAGCGCGACATCGTCCGGGCATCACGCTGGCATGCACCGAGTGCAAGGAGCGTAACTACATCACGACGAAGAACCGCCGTAATACGCCGGATCGTCTTGAGCTGAAGAAGTTCTGCTCCCGCTGCGGCAAGCAGACCGTGCATCGCGAGACCCGCTGAGCGAGTTCAAAGCTTTATGAAACCCGACCAATATGGTCGGGTTTTTTGTTTTCTTTCAACCTTTTCTTGACACCTTTCCAACTGCCTTCCCCGCACGCTAAGCTAAACATCATGACCAATTTCGCAGATCTCACGACCATCGCCGTAGGTGGACCAATCGCATCCTTTATCGAACCGACCTCGCGTGTCGGCGTTATCGAAGCCGTCGAGGATGCCGACGCCAAAGGATTGCCGCTGTGCGTGATCGGCGGCGGATCCAATATGCTCGTGGCCGACACGCCGTTCGATGGTGTCGTGGTGCGTGACGCGCGACACGCCGTAAGCGTGCTTGATGAGGCGGCTCCCGTCGAAAACGGCGAAAAAATCGTGCATGTCAACGCCGAAGCGGGTTGCAATTGGGATGATTTCGTCGACTACTGCGTCAACCTCGGCTTGGAGGGCGTGGAAGGACTCTCCGGCATTCCAGGCACTGTCGGCGCGTCGGTCGTGCAGAATATCGGCGCATACGGCCAGGAAGTCGCATCCAGCGTCGAAAGCGTGGAGTCTGGGATCGCAAAACAAGCAGACCAAGGAGCTC
>ENA-OQCS01000747-OQCS01000747.1-human-gut-metagenome-genome-assembly--contig:-NODE-747-length-18088-cov-3.865264_pt1 | contig 18088 bp, 29 predicted proteins | sample MGYA00242757_ERZ504575 | MGnify/ENA primary metagenome ERZ504575 (study PRJEB26092, sample SAMD00036297) | human gut metagenome | host: Homo sapiens | study: EMG produced TPA metagenomics assembly of...
CGCGGCTATGCCGGCAAAAAGCTCGGCCTCATTGCTGTCAACGGCCTGGTTTTCCTGCGTCTGACCGAGGCACTGGCGCAGCTTGGTCCCTCGCTGCCGGCGGGGCTCAAGATCGCGACGTTTGACGACTACCCCTGGAACACGTGCTCTTTGGCGGCGTGACCACGGCCGCGCAGGACACCCTCACCATTGCCGAGTGTGTGGTCGAGCGCCTGTCCGAGCGCATCGATGTTGTTACCACCACCGTGGGCGATGCCGCAAAGCTCGCCCCCAAGCGCATCGAGATCCCCGGCCACATCGAACACCGCGCCTCGACCTCGCGCTAGCATGTATGATAATATATAGACAATGTCATACAGGAGGTATCCATGGCTGCGTCTGTGTTGAGTGTGCGAGTGGACTCGTCAATTAAAGATTCATTTGCGGAGCTGTGCGAAGAACTCGGCATGACTTCGTCCGTTGCGGTCAATATGTTCATGAGGCAGATGTTGCGCGAGCGCTCGCTGCCGTTTGTTCCTTCACTTGGTAAAAACTCTGCGAGCGAAAGCGCCGCGGCGGGCATTTTGGATACTGCCCAGATTGAGTCCGCCGTCTGCGAGGCGGCCAGCTCGATTCCCGCCATCAAACCGTGATTCTTTTTGGTTCGTATGCCCGGGGCGAGGCGCATGTCGATAGTGATATTGACTTGCGTCTCGAAGTCGATCGCGAGCAGGGCTTTGGTCTTTTCGCGCTGTCGGCATTTGGCGAGGCGGTGCGCAAAGAAACCGGGAGGCAGGTTGATCTCGTCTCGAGCGACCATCTTGATGACGATCTTGCCGCGGTAATCGAGCGCGAAGGAGTGATCCTTTATGATCGCGCGTAAGTCAGACGGTCTCCGCGCTCAAGAGGTTTTGGAAGCCATCTCTGAAACGAACGAGCGCATCAAGGCTTTTGATATCACCGAGGACCAGTTTCTGCATGCGAATGACGTGCGGACGAGGGCGTTGGCGGACTCCCTTTTGATGTGTGCGCTTAGGGTGACGGAAGAAGCGGGCAAGTTGTCGGAACGCTCGCAGCGGCTTCATCCCGAAATTGAGTGGCGTGGAATTATCGGCATGAGAAATTATCTTGCGCATGATTACGGCAATGTCGACCGCTCGGTTGTTTGGGATGCAGTGACGATGGAGTTCCCTGCGCTGGAACGAGCCTGTAGGCAAATTGTCTCCGAATCCGAGCGATAGTTGCTGGTCATACCCGCCTACGCGAACGTTTTTTGAGCGCTTGATACGCTTTAACCCTGCGGAAACATTTTTCTGCGATAGTATCTGCGATATAGACCAGTCGAAACCCGCCCGAAAGAAAGGGGAGCGACATGAACCAGCAGAACATCGATTACGTACTCCGCTCCGTAGAGCAGCGTGACATCCGCTTTGTGCGTCTGTGGTTTGTCGACATTCTCGGCCGCCTCAAGAACTTTGCCATTAGCCCGAGACTCGAGGTCGCTTTTGAGGAGGGTATTGGCTTTGACGGCTCTGCCATCGAGGCTTTGCCACGCCCGAGGAAGCCGATATGCTGGCGTTTCCCGATGCTTCGACCTTCCAGATCCTGCCGTGGCGCCCGAGCCACAACGGCGTCGCCCGCGTGTTCTGCGACGTGTGCACTCCCGATTGCAAGCCCTTTGCCGGCGACCCGCGCGATGCCCTGCGCCGCATGTTCCGCAAGGCCGAGAAGGCCGGCTATCTGCTCAACGTGGGCGCCGAGCTGGAGTATTACTACTTCCCCGACGAGCACACCCCCGAGCCGCTCGACAACGTGGGCTACTTCGATCTTTCGGTGAGCGATGCCGCCCGCGACCTGCGCCGCAACACGGTCCTCACGCTCGAGAAGATGTCCGTGCCCGTGGAGTACACCTTCCACGCCGCCGGCCGCTCGCAGCACGGCATGAGCCTGCGCCACGCCGAGGCCCTGAGCATGTCCGACGCCATCACCACGGCCAAGCTCATCATTAAGCAGCAGGCCTACGAGAGCGGCTGCCATGCCTCTTTTATGCCCAAGCCGTTGGCGGGCGAGGACGGCAGCGCCATGTTTTGCATCAGTCGCTGTTCGACCACGACGGCAACAACGTCTTTTGGGGCGAGGATGACGAGAAGTACCACCTCTCCGATATTGCCAAGCACTACATGGCCGGCATTCTGGCACACGCGCGCGAGATCAGCGCCATCACCAACCCCACGGTCAATTCGTACAAGCGCATCACCACGGGTGGCGACTCCGTGCCGCAGTACGCCACGTGGGGCCTGCGCAACCGTGCGAGCATGGTCCGCATCCCGGTCTACAAGCCCGGCAAGCAGCTGTCCACGCGCATCGAGCTTCGCAGCCCCGACCCCATGGCCAATCCGTACCTGGTCAACGCCGTCACGCTGGCGGCTGGTCTGGACGGCATCGAGCGCAAGCTGGAGCTCCCGCCCGAGGCAACGGCCGAGACGCTCAAGCTCACCGACCGCCAGATGCTCGAGGCCGGCTACACGCCGCTGCCGCGCTCGCTCAAAGAGGCGCTCGACGTGTTTGAGGACTCGCAGTTTATGAAGGATGCCCTCGGCGAGCACATCCACAGCTTCTTCCTCAAAAAGAAGCGCGACGAGTGGCATAAGTTTGAGTCCACGATCACCGAGTGGGAGATCAAGCACTACCTGGCGAACTCCTAATCGCGCTGGCTTGTTCCAGTACGATTGAGCTCATTTCTTTGGAGGCCGATATGTCCGAAAAGAGTGCCCTGTTCATGGCGCGCACGACGCGCTTCCACGAGTTTGCCCGCAGCTTGACGACCACCCTGGGTGTCGAGGTGAGCCTTGCCACACCCGATTCGCCGACTGCGGCGCACGACTTGACCTGCTGATCCTCGATTCCGACGGCATTCGCAGCGACCGCATCGATCAGATTGCCAAGTGGCTTGACGATCGCGGCGGCGTCCCCATGTTGGTGATTGTCGACGACGAGGCGCTCGGCACCCTGCGCCTGCCGAATCACGCGCATGCCGACTTTGTATGCCCCACGGCGACGCCCAACGAGCTCAAGGCTCGCGCACAGCGCCTGATGGGCGAGGAGGAGACCGTCGCCGCCGACGATGTGCTCAACATCGACAACCTCGAGATCAACCTGGCCACCTACCAGGTGACGCTCGATGATGAACCCATCGATCTGACGCTGATGGAGTACTCGCTGTTGAGCTTTTTGGCGACGCACCCAACCGCGCCTACAGCCGCGAGGTGCTGCTGCACCGCGTGTGGGGCTTTGAGTACTGCGGCGGCACGCGCACCGTCGACGTGCACATCCGACGCATCCGCTCCAAGGTGGGTCCGCAGATCGCGGCTCATATCACCACCGTCCGCGGCGTGGGTTATCTGTTTAAGGACTAGCTTTTCACCGCAAAGGGGACAGGCAACTTTGTGGTGGTTTTGCCGCATGCGTGGATTCCTCTCGAGTTTGCAGCAGAACTTAAGCCTTCCTAAAAGATTGCGTTCTCATACACGTTCGCCCGCATATTGGGGTACAACTCAACGTGAACAATGATGCCCGCCACATGTTTGGCGGGCCTTTGGTTATTTGACGAAAGGATTGCAGCTATGAGCGAGAACGATTCCCAGCTCCCCCAGGATCCGGGCAATGCCGCGATACTCAGCAGCAGCCGCGCGTACAGGTGGAGTCGACGCCTGCCGACGGCAACATTCCCTACGTGCAAGCCTACGACACGCAGACCGGCAAGCCGCTGGGCGGCCAGCAGGTTGTAAACAAGCACACGGTGGTCAAGACCAAGACCAAAAAACTGCCGATCTTTATTACGGCGCTTGCCGGCTGTGCCTGTGGCGCCCTGCTGGTCATCGCGCTCATTATGAGCGGCACGCTCGATATCGGCGGCGGCAGGAACGCCGTGACGGCGGGTGCTTCGGTTCATCGGCGCAAAAGATCACCATCGACTCCGAGGATACCACGCTGGCCGAGGCCGTCTCTGCCAAGCGTTGCCCTCCGTCGTTTCCATCACCGCCACTTCGAGCGGTAGCCAGAATGGCTCGCTTTCGCAGTCTGCCGACGAGTCGGACAGCTCGGGCAGCGTCGGCTCGGGCGTGGTGCTCGATACCGAGGGCCACATCCTCACCAACAACCACGTGGTCGATGGCTATGACCAGTACGTGGTTACCATGGACGACGGCACCACCTACGAGGCCGAGTTCGTGGGCAACGACGCCTCGAGCGACCTGGCCGTCATCAAGCTCAAGGACGCCGACGCTCCAGCTTACGCCGATCGAAATTGGCGACTCCTCCAAGCTCAACGTTGGCGAGTGGGTTATGGCGATCGGCTCGCCGTTCGGCAACGAGCAGTCTGTCTCCACGGGTATCGTGTCGGCGCTCTATCGTTCCACGGCCATGAGCTCTACCAGCGGTAACACCATCTATGCCAACATGATTCAGACCGATGCCGCCATCAACCGGGCAACTCCGGCGGCGCGCTCGTCAACGACAATGGCGAGCTCGTGGGTATCAACTCGCTCATCGAGAGCTATTCGGGCTCCAGCTCGGGCGTGGGTTTTGCCATTCCGGTCAACTATGCCAAGAACATTGCCGACCAGATCATCGACGGCAAGACGCCGGTGCATCCGTACATGGGCGCCACGCTTTCGAGCGTCAACGCGCTCAACGCCCGCACCAACAAGCTGAGCACCGATAGCGGCGCGTATGTGGCGAGCGTCGTTGAGGATGGTCCTGCCGCCAAGGCTGGCATCCAAGAGGGCGATGTCATTACCAAGCTGGACGACGATGAGATTACGAGCGCCGATGGCTGATCATTGCGCTGCGCAGCCACGAGGTGGGCGAGAAGTCGAAATCACGCTCATGCGCGGCAAGGAAGAGAAGAAGGTCACCGTCGAGCTGGGCTCCGATGAAGAGTTGCAGAACCAGCAGCAGGACGACAGCGCGACCGACACCGGCAACGGCGGTATTACCGACGAGCAGCTGCGCCAGTACCTGGAGGAGCTGCTAGGCCAGCAGGGCCAGGGTCAAGGCTACGGTCAGGGCTACTAGCGAGCCGTATCGCGTATATCGAGGCCAGAGGGGGCTGTCCCATCAACGTGGGGCAGTCCCCTCTTTTCTTATTGATCCGTTGGGGACGGAGGAAAATGGATCACTTGGGGCTGACAAGAGGCCTGGTTCGGAATGGTCTGGACAGTTAGTTCAGATACGTATAAATCTGGGGCAGCTTGGGATGCGTTTTGAGCAATTTTTGATTGGGATGGGGCTCGAATGGGTGTTTGGAAGGGAGAGCGGGACGTTTACATGGTCTCGAGGAGCCCAAATTAGTTGAAACAGGGGTGTTCGTGCCTGATCCAGCTCTAGGATTTATACGTATCTGAACTAACTGTCCACCCCAGTCTGGCGGCTGCCGATTCGGTGCGGTTCGAAAGGGTTATTCGGCCCCATGGTGACCGGTGGTACTCTTGTATCCGTTTGAAATCGAGCGAAGGAGTGCCGCTATGGAGCAATCGAGCCTGTTTGGTGACGGCGTGGACATCGATACCGAAACGCTAGCGAGCACGGATACCGCTGCACCGGTCGATGCCCGTGCCCAGGTGGCAGCGCGCGCGGCCGAGCTGCGCCACGAGCTCGACTATCACGCCTATCGCTACTACATGCTCGACGCGCCCGAGATCACGGACGCCGCCTTTGACAAAATGCTCGTTGAGCTGCAGGAGATCGAGGCCACCTACCCCGATCTGGTACGCCCGACAGCTATACCCAGCGCGTGGGCGGCTACGTGAGTGAGCAGTTTACGCCGGTCACGCACATGGCACGCATGTATTCTATGGACGATGCCATGGATTTGGACGAACTCGACGCGTGGCTCCAGCGCACTGAGGATGCGCTTGGTGCCGGTAGCGTCACTTATACCTGCGAGCTTAAGATCGACGGTCTGGGCGTGGCGCTTACCTACCAAAACGGCACCTTTGTGCGCGCCGCCACGCGCGGCGACGGCACCACGGGCGAGGACGTATCGCTCAACGTGCGCACTATCAAGGATGTGCCCATGCATCTGTCCGAGCCGGCGCTCGCCACATGGCCGCCGATCGCGAGCGCACCATCGAAGTACGCGGCGAGGTCTATATGCCAAGGGCAGCTTTGTTCGTCTGAACGACGAGGCCGATGCGAGGGTCGCGACCCCTTCGCCAACCCGCGCAACGCCGCCGCCGGCAGCCTGCGCCAAAGGATCCCAAGGTCACGGCACGCCGTGACCTGGCCACCTTTATCTATGCCATTGCCGATACCGATCCGTTGCACGTCCACAGCCAGCGCGAGTTTCTGGACTGGCTGCGTAGCGCCGGCTTTAGCGTCAACCCCAACGTGGCTCGTTGCGCCACGCCGGCCGATGTCCACGAGTTCTGTGCCCAGGCGCTCGAGCATCGCGGTGACCTGGACTACGACATCGACGGCGTGGTTGTAAAGGTCGATAGCTTCCAACAGCAGCTCGACTTGGGCTTTACCGCCCGCGCGCCGCGCTGGGCCATCGCCTTTAAGTTCCCGCCCGAGGAAAAGCAGACCGTCCTGCGCGAGATACGCATCCAGGTGGGTCGCACCGGTGTGCTCACGCCGGTCGCCGAGTTCGACCCGGTGACGGTCGCCGGCTCCACCATCGCGCGCGCCACGCTGCATAACATCGACGAGATTCGCCGCAAAAACGTGCGCGAGGGTGACACTATCATCGTGCACAAGGCAGGCGACGTGATCCCCGAGGTCGTGGGCCCGGTGCTCGATAAGCGCCCGGCCGACAGCGTTGACTGGCAGATGCCCGAGGTCTGCCCCGTGTTGCGGCAGCCCTGTGGTCCACGAGGATGGCGAGGTCGCTTACCGCTGCGTCTCCATCGACTGCCCCGCGCAGCTCAAGGAGCGTCTGCTCCACTGGGTGAGCCGCGGCTGCATGGACGTCGACGGCCTAGGCGACGAGATCGTCGACAAGATGATCGCCGCCGGCCTGGTCCACGATGTCGCGGACTTCTACCAGCTCACGATCGATGACATCGCAGGCCTGGACACGGGCCGCGTGGTAAAAGGGGGGCATCGTAAGGGCGACCCCATGCTCGATAAGCATGGAAAGCCGATGCTCAACGAGGACGGTACTCCAAGGCTTTACAAAGCCGATCGAATCGTTAAAAATGCGGGCGAGCCCATACCGGTGGGTGTGAAGACGGCTGAAAAGATAGTCGATGAGCTCAATAAATCTCGCAGTTGCCGCTCCCAAGGATTCTGTTTGCTTTGGGGATTCGCTTGGTGGGGAAGAGCGTCGCCGAGCTTATAGCCCGGCGTTACCTTTCAATTGATGCACTTGTTATAGCTGACGAGGAAGATATAGCCAGATCGAAGGGGTTGGACCGGAAATCGCAAATAGCATAAAGGAGTTCTTCTCTGTTCCGGAAAATCTCGATGTGCTTCAGCGACTTCGTGAATGCGGTTTCTCTCTCGAGGAAGACCTTATGGGCGCAATGCAGGCAAAGTCTGAAAAAGCTGGTATTTCCGCCAATCTCGCTTCAGAGCAACCACTAACAGGATTGACTTTTGTTCTGACCGGTACACTCGAGAAACGTTCTCGTTCCGAGGCTGGGGATGTGTTGAAACTTCTGGGGGCTAAGGTGACGGGGTCGGTTTCGAAGAAAACCTCCTATGTAGTTGCGGGGGCGAATGCGGGCTCAAAGCTCACTAAGGCCCAAGCACTTGGTGTGCCCGTACTGGACGAAGACCAACTTGAGGAAATTATCGAAACGGGCGAAGTTCCTGTGGAGTAGGGAGACTGTCATGGCGGCAGACGTACTGTTTTTGGATGTTGAAACTCCAAATGGACACAATGATCGAATTAGCTCAATTGGACTAATTCGATGTGACTGCAATGGTGCCGTCCTTGCAGAGGATTCCTATTTGGTTGATCCTGAGGAGCCGTTTTCGGAAATAAACATGAGGCTAACGGGCATTTCCCACGCTGATGTTGCCGGTGCTCCTACATTCCGGAAATATGGTCACGCTCATTGAAAAGCTTGTTTGACGGAGCCGCTCTGGTTGCTCACAACGCTTCATTTGATTTGGCGGTTCTGTGGAAGCTATTCGACGCCTATGAACTTGACAGGCCCGAGTGGAATTACGCCTGCACTAAAGAGCTTGCCAAGCAGTGGCATCCAGAATACCCAGACTATAAGCTTCCAACGGTTTGCCGATGCCTAGATCTTGAGATGGGGAACCATCATCGAGCCTTGGACGATGCGGATGCTTGCAGGCGTATTTTCCACTCGTTGGTTATGGAAGACGAGGGGCGTGTCCCCACGTTTGCACCGTATAGTCTTGGTGCTAGTTGCAAACGACGTTCAAATGAAGGGGCTTCCCGTGCTTCGGCACAGAGAGTGAAGTCGGAAAAGACTGCCGATTACTGCGACTTTCTAAGTTTGTGCGAAATGATAGTCGCCAATGGCCGAGTTGATGCCTTGGAGGCAATGTCAGTACTGCAGTATGTCGAAGAACATGATAAGTTGCAAGGCGACCCTTTGCTCGACAAAGTTTGCTCGCTTCTAACTGCCGCTTTGGCGGATGGTGATATAGATGAGCGCGAATCCAATCAATTGGTTGGTTTATTGCAGGGGGTAATCAATCCCTGCTCCGATGGCGTAGCGCATCGACAGGTTCAAATTGAAGGAAAGAAATTCTGCCTCTCTGGTACTTTCTATCATGGTTCAAAAGAGTGTATCAAGCAGTTTATTTTGCAGAATGGCGGCCAGGTACTGAGTGGCGTGTCAAAGAAATGCGACTACGTGGTTGTGGGCGATGAAGGCAGCGATGCTTGGACTACAAAGAACTACGGGAGTAAGGTAAAGAAAGCCTTGGAACTCCAGTCCAAGGGCGATGACATTCAGATTGTCAGTGAAGATGCTTTAGGACTTTAGCGGGGTCGTTTTGGTGTAACATAATTGTGTACACAATTATGTTAGGAGTGTGCCATGCCCGTTTGCGTTCCAATTAAAGATATGCGGGACACCGCAAAGTTTTCTGAGCTCGTTGAAACTACTACGGGCCCAGTGACTGTTACAAAAAACGGCTATAGCAAATTTGTTGTACTTCGATCTGAAGACTATGACCTCATGGTTCAGGAACAGGCTAAGGCTCGCCTGATGGCTCGTATAGCTGTGGCCGAGCGGGAGCGTGCTGCCGGCACGGCGCGTGATGCCTTTGAGGCCCTCGATGACCTTGAGGCAAAATATGGCCTATAACGTCAAGATTCTGCCTACAGCTGAACAAGAGGTTGACGATATCGTTGATTATCTATTAGGGCATGGTATTTTTACCGCCCGGCATTTTCTTGATAAATACCGTAGTCAGCTCCAGCTTCTTCAAAGTGGTGTAGTTGACTACGGCTTATCGAAGTTACCCGAGCTTGCAGCGCTTGGCTACCATGCTTGCCTCGTCAATTCTTATGTAATGCTTTATTACTACGATAACGAGGACGTTGTGGTTGCCCATGTTTTTCACCAAAGCCAAGATTATGCCGCATTGGTGATATCTAGAAATCGATTCGAGTTGCTGGATAATGATTAGTAAGAACCGCCCGGAAGCACGATGCCTTCCGGGCGGTTCTTACTTTGCCGGGACAACCGGCACCGTGATCTGCGTCACGTAGGTCGCCGGGTCTCGCTGATGATGTCGTCGATGGGGGCGATTTCGCGTTGCCCCGCTACGCTGCCAACTTGTCAAAAGCCCCACGCCGGTTGAGCACGGTAAACGCGACAACACAGATGACTGCCGACAAAATCGAGCCGCATGGCGAAGCGATGCCCATGGGAAACAGCGTGTCGGAATAGGCGTTCGACAGCAGCCAAGCGCCGGGCACGCGAATGAGGCCACGGCCAGCACGTTGTGCGCAAAGCCGATGTAGCTCTTGCCGTATGCGGCGAAAAAGCCGCTAAAGCAAATGTGGATGCCGGCAAAAATCGCGTCGAAAATATAGCTGCGCATATAGCCGGTACCGGCGGCGACTACTGCAGCGTCCTTGGCAAAAAAGCGATAACGCCGGCGCCACCAGCCACATCAGCACCGTGATCAGGCAGCCGTACACCGCCGAGATGGTCATGGCGTCCTTGAGTACCTGACGCGCGCGGTCACCCTTGCCCGCGCCGGCGTTTTGCGCCGTGAGCGCGCTGACGGTAGCGCCCATGGAACTCGGCACGATAAACAAAAAGCTGATCATCTTTTCGACCAAGCCTACGGCGGCGGCGTCGACCAGACCGCGGTGGTTGGCGATGACGGTGATGAACATAAACGCCACCTGGATGCAGCCGTCCTGCACGGCCACGGGCACACCGATCTTAAGAATGCTGCCGAGCACCTCGCTGGGGGCGCAGGTCGCTACGCTTAACGTGGATGTTCGTGCGGCGGCTCTTGAGCCACACGAGCGCGAGGGCAACGCTGGCTGTCTGGGCGGTCACCGTGCCGAGTGCGGCGCCTACGGGGCCGAGCCCCATGTGGCCGATAAACAGAAAGTCGAGCGCGATGTTGATGATGCACGCCACGCCAATCACGTACATGGGCGAGCGCGAATCGCCCAGCCCGCGAAAGATGGCCGAGAGGATGTTGTATGCGGCGATAAAGGGAATGCCGACAAAGCAGATGCGCAGGTAGGCGGCAGTGCCTTCGACGGCTTCGGCGGGAGTGCCAATGAGCGCCACAATCTGCGGACACAGTGCGAGCAGGACAGCGGCCAGCACCACCGAGACACCCATAAAGAGCGTGATGGTGTTGCCGATGGCGGTCTCGGCTCGGTCAAACCGGCGCGAGCCCACGGCGTGGCCGACGATGACCGTCGTTCCCATGGCCAGGCCCACGAGCGTTACGGTAATGATATAGAGCGTCTGCGCGCCATTGCCCACGGCGGTGATGCCGGCGGCGCCGCTAAACTGCCCCATCATGTACAGGTCGGCCATGCCGTAGAGCATCTGCAAAAAGTACGAGAGCATATAGGGCAGGGCAAAGACCGCGATGGTCTTGAGGACATTGCCGCGTGTGAGGTCGTGTTCCATGGGCGGGGCTTTCTGGCTGGGTTCGTTTTGCTACCAGTGTAGTGAAAACCCTACAACGATTGTAGAGTCAAGGTTTATGTTGGCAGCGGGGCGAAAAAGTCGCGCTCGCGTTCATTTCCAATTGAATACAGAGATGCACCTTGCGAGCTTAGCGCCTGCACTAGCCTTGCAGAAATCGATTTCGGAACACTTGACACCGCCGCACGCGCGCCATAATACGTGGGTTTGCGAACAACGTTTGATGGGGGATGAACTGCGTGCGCAATCTCAAGATTCTGTTTTCCTATCTGGGGGCATACCGCCGCGATGCCATACTCGGCGTGCTCTTTGTGACGGCCGAAACGGCGCTCGAGCTGTTTATCCCGGTCATCATGGCAAATATCATCGACGTGGGCGTGCCCGCGGGCGACATCAACTACATGCTGTTGCAGGGCACGTATATGTTGGCATGCGCCGCATGTTCGCTGGTACTTGGCTTAGGCTATGCGCGCACGTCCGCCCGCGTTGCCTCGGGGCTGGGCGCTAACCTACGCGAGGCGGAGTATCGCAAGATCCAGACGCTCGCTTTTGGCAATCTGGACAACTACGACGCCAGCTCGCTCGTCACGCGCATGACCACCGACATCACCGTGATTCAAAACGCTATCGGCAATGGCTTTCGCCCCATGGTGCGCGGCCCCGTGACGCTTATCGTCGGCTTGGCCTATGCGCTGGTGCTGTCGCGTCCACTCGCTACGGTATTCGCAATTATTCTGCCGGTGCTGGCGATCGTGCTGGGCGTTATTACCTACCGTGTCAGTCCGCTCTACCGCCAGCTGCAGACCTCGATGGACCATCTCAACGGCGTGGTGCAGGAGGACCTCACCGCCGTGCGCGCCGTCAAGGCGTACGTGCGCGCCGAGCACGAGGAGGCCAAGTTCGATGCCGTCAATACCGAGCTTGCGCGCACCGCGACGAAGACCTTTGGCAACGCTGTGCTCAACCTGCCGGTGTTTCAGCTGTCGATGTACGTGGCGGCGCTTTCCATTCTGTGGATCGGCGGGCGCATGATTCTTGCCGGCGAGCTCGGCGTGGGCTCGCTCACGGGCTTTATGAGCTACGTGCTGCTGATCATGAACTCGCTCATGATGATTTCCAACGTGTTTTTGCTGCTCACACGCGCACTTGCCAGCGTGGAGCGCATCTCGCGGGTGCTCGACGAACGTTCGCTTATCCAAGCGCCCGACGCTGCCGCTGCCGTGCGCGAAGTGGCCGACGGAAGCATCGAGTTTCGCGACGTGTCGTTTAAGTACCGCGCGGATGCTGCCGAGGACGTGCTCGAGCATATCGACCTTTGCATTGAGGCGGGCTCCACGGTGGGCGTGCTCGGCGGTACGGGCTCGGGCAAGAGTTCGCTTGTGCAGCTGATCGCGCGCCTGTACGACGCCACCGAAGGCGCCGTACTCGTGGGCGGGCGCGATGTGCGCGATTACGACCTGGTTGCCCTGCGCGACGCCGTGGGTATCGTGCTGCAAAAGAACGTGCTGTTTACGGGTACCGTGCGCGAGAACCTGCAGTGGGGCAATCCGCAGGCGTCGGACGATGAGCTCCTCGCGGCCTGCCGGGCGGCATGCGTGGACGAGTTCCTGGATCGCATCGGCGGTCTTGACGGCTATCTGGGCCAGGGCGGTGCCGGTGTCTCGGGCGGGCAGAAGCAGCGCCTGTGCATCGCGCGTACGTTGCTCAAGCATCCGCGTGTGCTCATCTTTGACGATTCGACCAGCGCGGTCGATATGGCGACCGACGCCAAGATCCGCGAGCATATCGCTCAGATTCCCAACACGACGGTGATTGTCATTGCACAGCGCATTGCGAGCGTCATGGATGCCGACCGCATTATTGTGCTGGACGACGGCCGTGTCCACGGTGTGGGCACGCACGAGGAGCTGCTGGCGGGCGACGCCATTTATCAGGAGATCTATGCCTCGCAGATGGAGTTTGCGGGGGATGCGGGCGTCGCGGACGGCGCAAATGCCCTGTCTTCCTCTGGCCCCAGTGGATCACCTCAAGCCACGGAAGGGGGTGAGCGCCATGCCTAAGACATCCGCTCAGGCCCGTCCCACCAATCTGACGCAGACGCTTCGCCGCTTGCTCTCCTACATGGGTCACGCCAAGTTCTCGTTGCTCGCGGTGGGCGTGCTCGCCTCCGTCGCCGCCATCGCGAGCCTCGCCGGCACCTACATGGTGCGCCCTATCGTTAACGGTTTGGCAACGGGCGGCGAGGAATTGCTCACCAGGCAGGTTATCTTTACCGCTGCCATCTACGCCGCGGGCGTGCTCTCGGCTCTGGCTACTCACAGATTATGGTGCGCGCGGCCCAGCGCGTGGTCTCCGATATCCGCCGCGACCTGTTTGCGCACATCCAGATGCTGCCGCTCAGTTATTTTGACAGCACGCGCTCGGGTGACATCATGAGCTTCTTTACCAACGACGTCGACACCGTCTCCGAGGCGCTCAACAACAGTTTTGCCAACGTGATTCAGGCCGCCATTCAGGTTGTGGGCACTACGGCTATGCTCATCATCCTTAACTGGCAGCTCACGATTATCACGCTCGTGTGCGATGCGGCCATTGTGCTGTATGCGCGCTACTCGGGCGCGCGTTCTAAGCGTTTCTTTGCCGCCCAGCAGGCATCGCTTGGCGACCTGGACGGATATATCGAAGAGATGGTCTCGGGCCAAAAGGTCATCAAGGTCTTTAATCACGAACAGGCCAACGTGGCTGGTTTTGACGTGCGCAACCAAGAACTGCGCCGCACCGGCACCGCCGCCGTGAGCTATGCCAACTCCATGGTGCCCATGACCGTCGTGATTGGCTACGTCAATTATGCCATCGTTGCCGTGGCGGGCGGCATGCTCTGCATCAAGGGACTCGCCGACGTAGGTGCGCTCGCAAGCTACCTGGTCTTTGTGCGTCAGGCTGCCATGCCCATCAACCAGTTTACGCAGCTCGGCAACTTCTTGCTCAACGCGTTGGCCGGTGCCGAGCGCTGTTTGCGGCTATGGACCTTAAGCCGAGGTGGACGAGGGCTGCGTGGAGCTGGTGCAGACGGGCGACGCCGCGTGGGCGTGGAAGATTCCCGAGGGCCAGGCGTGGGCGCGTACGGGCACCTGCATGATGTGGCTGCCGTTGATGAGTCGGGCCGTGCGGTGGCTGCCGACGCACCGAGCTCACGTGCGGCTTGGTCCCACTTGCCGGCGACGTGCGCTTCCATGCCGTGGACTTTTCCTACGTGCCAGGCACCCGTGTGCTCACGGATCTCAACCTGTTTGCCAAGCCGGGCCAAAAGATCGCCTTTGTGGGCTCCACAGCGCAGGTAAGACGACCATCACCAACCTCATCAACCGCTTCTACGAGGTCGATGACGGCGAGATCACGTACGACGGCATTGAGTCAAGCACATTGCCAAGGCCAGCCTGCGCGGATCGCTCGGCATTGTGCTGCAGGACACGCACCTGTTTAGCGGCACCATTGCGCAGAACATCCGCTTTGGCAAGCTCGACGCGACCGACGAGGAGGTGCGCGCCGCTGCCGAGGCGCCTGCGCCGACTCGTTTATCCGCCGCCTGCCGCAGGGCTATGACACGCTCGTGACCGCGGACGGTGCCAACCTGTCGCAGGGTCAGCGTCAGCTGCTCGCCATCGCGCGCGTGGCCGTCGCCGACCCGCCGGTGCTCATCCTGGACGAGGCCACGAGCTCTATCGACACGCGCACCGAAAAGCTCATCGAGCGCGGCATGGACCGCATCATGCGTGGCCGCACCACGTTTATGATCGCGCACCGCCTGTCCACCGTCCGCGACGCCGACGCCATCATGGTCCTCGAACACGGCCGCATCATCGAGCGCGGCACGCACGAAGAGCTGCTCGCCCAGCACGGTGAGTACTGGCAGCTGGCGCATGGCTTAAAAGAGTTGGATTAACCCGTTCGAGCACGATGCTTTGGCCCCTCTATGCTCCTCACCTCGCCTCAAACCATCACAACATTCGAAGTTTTTTGCCAAAAACGGGAAAAGCATCGAATGTGTGATGGTTTTTCTACCACTCGATCGGTGGAATCGCTTTCTTGCGCACGAAGGTGTGCGGACCCGTGGGCAGGGGAATAAGGTTGGTTATCCGACTCCATTGGAGGCTCATGGACCTGCCGATCGTCCTGTCCCATAAGACTGCCTGGCTGTACCACAACGTGGCGCGCCGTCCGAGCCGCTCTCGCGAGCAAGCAGCCTATACGATGAGGACTCGCTTGCTAGCGAGGCGGAGCCGATTGCGGACCTGCCCAAATTGGGGCTCGATGCCAAGGGGCTGAGGGCTTCAACGGCAGTTGGAATCGTTACCGACTATCTGGTTTCGCTTGGTATTCCACGAGAAGAGCTCGATCATATCGACACGCTCGTCAACTTCGATTTTGAGCGCTCGACGCCGGCTGGATTTAGGTGCCACGTGTTTGGGGCGCCGGTACCTCCAGGCCATCTTATCGAGGTGGCAGAGGGCCTTCTGGTGGTTGATGAGGCCATGTGCTTTGTCCAGGCGGGTTCGTGGATGAGTGAGCCCGAGCAGCTGGAATATGGCTACGAAATCTGCGCCCGATACCATTTGAATCATCTGTCGACAGGCGATTATATCGAGATGGGGCAGAGGTATACCGTTGCCGACTTGATTGCCTATTGCAATGAGAACCGATCTCGTCAGGGGCTATACGCGCGGCCGCCGTGCTCAAGCGCGTGCACGATGGCGCGCGGTCGCCCATGGAGACGGCCACCGCAATCATGGTCGTAGCAAAACGTTTCCAGGGCGGGCTGGGATACGCCAAAATCGAGCTCAACCATAGTCGATGTTCCCAACGAGTTCAAGTGTCTCGCAAAGGCCGGGTATTTCGAGATTGACGTATATGCGCCTGCGAGCGGTACGGGGATTGAATACAACGGCTCGGACCATCTTGATAAACAGCGCAGCGCGTCGGATGCGGAGCGTATGACCGTACTGAGCGCGCTGGACTTTAGGATGATCGTCCTCACCGGGACTCAGTTTGCCCATCAGCTGCAATTGCACCGGGCGATGAACGCCATTGCGCTCGCTATGGGCCTCAAGTGCGACCGAAGCGAAGCGTTCCAAAAGCGGCAGAACGACCTTCGAGAATTCGTGATTCGCCACTGGGACGGCGGCCTCTAGGGGCGCTTTGGTCTTTCTACGGGGTGCCGTGGGCAGGCAAACCATCACACATTCGACTTGCCAAAAACGGGAAAAGCATCGAATGTTGTGATGGTCTGTGTGTTGAGGATGGGCTTGGGAAGTCCGTTTTGCTCGAAGCGACCTGTCCTGTCGTACGGGTGTCGGCATGATTCTCCCGTGGGGTATTATGTTTTCCGAAGAATAAAACGCCGCGTGAGGGGAGGGCTGCGTGGACGGGCACGTGCAACATGACGGCTTTGGCCGCGATATCAACTACCTGCGCATTGCCGTTACCGACAAGTGCAATTTCCGCTGCATTTACTGCATGCCGGCCGATGGCGTGGCGCCCCGTGCACACGACGAGCTACTCAGCGCCGAGGAAATCGCCCGCTTTGTGCGCTTGGTGGCGGGGAGGGCATTCGCCGCGTACGCCTGACGGGCGGCGAACCGCTGGTCAGCCGCCGTATCATCCCGCTCATTCGCGACATCCGCGCGATTCCGCGGATCGAGGACATCTCGCTCACCACCAACGGAGCCCTGCTGCCCAAGCTGGCGCCGCAGCTCAAGGACGCGGGGCTTAACCGCGTCAACATCTCGCTCGACACGCTCGACCCTACGCTCTTTGGAAAGATCACGCGCCTGGGTCGGCTCGAGCAGACCATGGCTGGCATCGACGCGGCGCTGGTTTGGGGCTTTGAGCCCGTTAAGGTCAACTGCGTTGTCGTGCGCCGACTCAACCAAGATGTGGCGGCCCTCGCGCGGCTCACGCTCGACCGCCCCATCCACCTGCGCTTTATCGAATACATGCCCATCGGCGACGAGCGCACGAGCTCGCATTGCGCTGTGGACCCGCATCGCCCGCGCTCAATCCCGAGCTGTGGGATGCGAGCGACACCGTGCCGAGTGATGAGCTGCGGGCGCGCATCAATGCCGGGGCCGCCGCGGTGGGTCTGGGCGAGCTCGAGCCGCTTGACATCAACGACGCTCCTGCCGGCGCGGGCCCCGCACGTTATTGGCACTTTTCGGGTGCGGCGGGAACGGTTGCTTCATCAGCGCCATGTCCAATCATTTTTGTGCGAATTGCAACCGTCTGCGCCTGACGGCCGATGGCAACGTGCGTCCGTGCCTGTTCAGCGATGCCGAGTATTCGGTGCGTGAGGCGCTGCGCCGTGGTGATGATATGCAGGTACTTTCGATTTGGCGCGATGCCGTGGCCCACAAACCGCAGGAACACGCGATAATTGAGGGCACGCAACGATTTATGTCCCAAATCGGAGGATGATCATATGGCCAAGAGCAGGTACGCCGATGCCACCAAGGCCGCTCGTAGGGCCGCGATGTCTGCCCACAAAGTCACGGCTGCGGCGAATGCTGGCAACGCCGAAGCGTCCGCGCAGCCGTCTGCCAGCGCTACAGCCGAGCCCGCCCGTGACGCCCGTCGCGACGAGCTGACGCATGTGGACGCCAAGGGCGAGGTGCGCATGGTCGACGTGTCCGACAAGGCCGAGACCCATCGCATCGCCATCGCCGAGGCACCATCCTCATGCATCCCGAGACGCAGGCCATGGTACTGCAGGACCGCGCCAAAAAGGGCGACGTGCTTGCCTGCGCGCGTGTGGCGGGCATTATGGCCATCAAACGCACGAGCGACATTATCCCATGTGCCATCCGCTGCTCATTACCAAGAGCAAGTGCGACATTGCGCCCATCGCTCCGGCGGGGACGCCGGCCGAGGACGTGCCCGAGGGCTGGGCTCCGGCGCGCGCGGACGGGCAGGTTGGCTTCATGTGCTGGTCACAGCTGGTG
>ENA-OQCS01000748-OQCS01000748.1-human-gut-metagenome-genome-assembly--contig:-NODE-748-length-18078-cov-3.414016_pt1 | contig 18078 bp, 22 predicted proteins | sample MGYA00242757_ERZ504575 | MGnify/ENA primary metagenome ERZ504575 (study PRJEB26092, sample SAMD00036297) | human gut metagenome | host: Homo sapiens | study: EMG produced TPA metagenomics assembly of...
GCCTCGGCGTCGGCCTGGCTTGGATGAACACCCCATGCCATCCGTTCATCTTCGCATCATCCATCCCGCTGCCTGTACCCGTTCCTCGTGCCGCTCGGCCTGCACTGGCCGCTCACGCCTGATGCTCATGAACATCCAGACGCTCGGCTACGACTTCATCCAGGCCCGATGGGCGTGTGGAACTTCGCCTGCTTCGCGCCACCGCCGGCGTGCTCTTCATCGCCGTGCGTGACAAGGACAAGGACATGCGCCAGACCGCTCTCGGCGCGCTCGCAGCCGGCCTGCTTGGTGGTGTTTCCGAACCGTCCCTGTACGGCATTCACCTGCGTTACAAGCTCATCTACAAGCGCATGCTGGTGGGCTGCGGTCTCGGTGGCGTCGTCATCGCCATCCTCGGTTGGCTCTTCCCGTCCGTCACCGCCGCCGGCCAGACCGTGCATGGCGTGACCACCACCGCTTTCGCATTCACCTCGTTGCTGACCATTCCGGTCTTCAATCAGATGTGGGTGTATGCAGTGTCCATCGCCGTGTCCTTCCTCACCTCCTTCCTTCTGATCATCACCTTCGACTACCGCACTCCGGAACAGAAGGCCGAAGTGCTGGCCCGCGCGGCTGCCAATCAGAAGACCGCTGTCTCGTCGGTCGAAGCCAAGGGAGTCGCTCCGGCTGCTGCCACCGCGACTGCCACTGTTACCGCCACCAAGACTGAAGCCCCGGCTGCTGCCGCCACCACCGTGGTGAACGCTCCAGTCGCAGGCCATGTGATTTCCCTGGACGAAACCGGCGATCCGGTGTTCGCGTCCCGCGCACTAGGCGAAGGCGTCGGCATCCAGCCGGCAGACAGCACCGTCGTCGCGCCGGTATCCGGCGTGCTGCAGACCGTCGCCGAAACCGGTCACGCATTCGGCATCAAAACCGATGATGGCGTGGAAGTGCTCGTGCACGTCGGCATCGACACGGTGAAGATGAACGGTGAAGGCTTCGATGTGAAGGTCAAGGCCAACGAACACGTGAACGCGGGGGACAACCTCGTTGTCGTCGACTTTGATAAGGTTAAGGAAGCTGGATACAGCACCACCACATTGATGACGGTGCTGAACACAGTGGCCTTCGCGTCCGTCACGCCAAAGACCGGCGTCGACGTCAAGGCCGGTGAGTCGGTGATCGACATTCAGCGCTGACCAATCGCATAGTCGGAAGGGGCCGACGTGGACGTTCTTCGCGTATTCAACAATAATGTCGTACTGGCAAAAGACGGCAATAGTGAGGTGATTCTCACAGGTCGAGGCATAGGTTTCCAAGCCAAGCCCGGCCAGCATGTTGACGACGTGAAGATCGTCCGTCGGTTCGTTCCCGTAGATGGCAAGGATTCCGACCATATGGCCCAACAGGTGGCCGGGATTCCGCCCGAAATCATCCGTCTCGTTACGGACGCCATGAACCGCACCGGTCTGAAGGAACAGGCCGACAGACAGCCTGCATTGGTGCTGGCATTATCCGACCATATTTGCGGTGCGATTCGCCGATCTCAAAACAAGCAGACCATCGAATATCCTCTGGAAGCCGAAGTGCGTTCGCTCTACGCGAGCGAATACTCCAAAGGCAAAGCTCTGGTCGATGCGATGAACACGTATCTGGGCGGTGCGCTGCCGGATTGCGAAGCCGTGGCTTTGGCCCTGCATTTGGTCAATGCGGGCTTCTCCACCGGCGATCTTTCCGCCACATACACCATGACCGGCGTCATCCAGCAAATGCTGACGGTCATCGAAGGCTATTACGGCATCAGCCTTGACCAGAACAGCGTCAATGTGGCGCGTTTCATCACGCATCTGCGCTATCTTTTCGTGCGCATCCACCAACATGAACAGCTTGATGACGAGCCTGAACCAATCGTGGAATCCATCAAAACCTCATATCCAAAAGCATCGGATTGTGCGAACAAACTCGCGATCATCATCAAAATGCGATTGGATGCAAGTCTTTCGCAAGCGGAAATCGCCTATCTCACCTTGCATGTCGCACGAGTGACTTCTCATGCGGCGGAATCGCATGAGAATGACGATATCAATGCGTGATCTGCGGAATCATGCGAAATGCATGATTATCGATAATTACGATTGATAATTACTGATTTGCGTTGGCGGTACTGGTTTCGGGAGCTTCCGGCACGCGCACGCACAGCGACTTGCGCTCCACGCTGAAACGAATGTGCTGCGTTTCGGGAAGCATGTCGCCATCCACCTGAGCCAACACGGGCTTCTCCAACTTGATTTCCGCGCTGACGCCCTGAATCTGGTCAACCGTGGAATTCGTGGACAGCGGACTCTGCTGGGCCTTGCCGGTGATCGTCTGATGCAGCACATCGCCGAACAGATTCGCCCAACCGATCAAACCGCCGGATGTGTCAATGATCTCGTAATCGAGAATGCCGTCATCGTACACGGCGTCGGGCATGAGCGAAAATACCGGAATCTGGCCGCAATTGCCGGCCATGAACGTGCGGAAGGTCAATCCGTGCGTGGTGTGCGTGCTGCCGTCGGCGCTGGTAATGGTCACATCACCCTTGTACTTCGGGGCGAACAGGTTCTTCACGCCCGACACGAAATAGGCGAGCAGCTGATGTTCTTCTTCAACTCAGGATCGGTGTCGTCGATCATCACCGCATCAAAGCCGATGCCCGCGATAATAAGGAACGCATGGCCGTGATCGGCGGCTTCATCATCGAGCAGCGTCAGTCGGCCGACATCCACCAAACGCGAACCATGAGATGTGGCGACGGTCAGCGCCGCATCGATATCATCCACAGGAATGCCCATATTGCGGGCAAACAGATTGCCGGTGCCAATAGATGATGCCCAGCGCGTGGCCGGTTCCCGAAAGTGCGCTCGCCACCGTGCGCACCGTGCCGTCGCCGCCGACCGCGACCACCACGTCGGCGCCATGCTCCAAGGCTTCCAGCGCGCAGGCGCGACCATCCTTATCAAGCTGCGTTCCGATATATTCAACCTGCGTAAGATGCTTCGCCTCGCAGAACTCCTGAATATGCTGCTTGCGTTGTTCCGCCTGCGGTTTCGAAGGATTGATCACAAACGCGTAATGCACCTGATCATCGTCGCGCTTGTCGAGCTGTTCCGCAAGTTTGCGATGCTTATACGCGCGTACTGCGAAAAAGACGGCCGCGCACACCGCTGCGACCGCAAGAACGACAATCAGAATGATAACAGGCATAGGCATGTCATCTATTGTTCACGGAAGATGCGAAAAAAGCGAATCAAGACTGATTTATTCGACGATTCCTGCACGTTGTATACAAAAATGAGAGGACTGCGGCGGGTGTCGGCTTTCAGCACTAGGCTAGGAGGCATGCTTGATATCCAATTCATTCGTGAACATGCTGACGTTGTTAAGGAATCCCAGCGCAAGCGTGGCGAATCGGTCGAACTGGTCGAGAGGTGCTGCGCTCCGACGAGGTTCGTCGTTCCTCTCTGAAGGAATTCGAGGCTGCCCGTGCGCAGCAGAAGGAAATCGGCAAGAAGGTCGCCGCGGCTCCGGCCGACGAAAAGGCCAAGCTGATTGCCGAAACCAAGGAACTCTCCCAGAAGGTTTCCGAATACAAGGCCGCAGCGGACGCCGCAGCCGAAGAATACACCACCGCCATGTGGAAGCTCTCCAACGTGGTTGAGCCGGAAGCTCCGGAAGGTGGCGAAGACGATTACGTGGTGGTCAAGAAGGTTGGACAGATCCGCGATTTCGCAGCCGAAGGTTTCGAGCCGAAGGATCACCTGACCCTCGGTCGTGGCGTTGCCGGCATCGATATGGAACGTGGCGTGAAGGTCGGCGGTTCCCGCTTCTACTTCCTGCGCGGCCAGGTGGCACGTATGCAGATCGCCATGCTCACCATGGCTGTGGACCAGGCCGAAGAGCACGGCTTCACGCTGGCCATCACCCCGACGCTGGTGCGTCCGGAAGTGATGCGCGGCACTGGCTTCCTCAACTCCCACGCCGACGAAATCTACCGTCTGCGCGAACCTGATGAGCAGTACTTGGTCGGTACTTCCGAAGTGGCGCTCGCCGGTATGCACGAGAACGAGATTCTCGACCTGTCTGACGGTCCGCTGCGTTACTGCGGTTGGAGCTCCTGCTACCGCCGTGAGGCTGGCGCAGCTGGCAAGGATACTTCCGGCATCATCCGCGTGCACCAGTTCGACAAGGTGGAAATGTTCGTTTATACCAAGCAGGAGGACTCCTACAAGGAGCATGAGCACCTGCTGGCCATGGAGCAGGAAATGCTCGGCAAGGTCGAGGTGCCGTACCGCATCATCGATACCGCTGCCGGCGATCTGGGCTCTTCCGCAGCCCGCAAGTTCGACTGCGAGGCTTGGGTGCCGACCCAGGGTCGCTACCGTGAGCTGACCTCCACCTCCAACTGCACCGAATATCAGGCTCGCCGTTTGAACATTCGCGAACGTATGGAAGATGGTGGCACCCGCGCCGTTTCCACGCTGAACGGTACGCTGGCCACCACCCGTTGGCTGGTTGCCATTCTTGAGAACCATCAGCAGAAGGACGGCTCCATCGTCATCCCGCAGGCCATGCGTGCCTACATGGGTGGCAAGGAAGTCATCGAGCCGACCAAGTGGGAAGCCTGATAGAATTTGGGTTTGCTTGGCAGAGTCTGATAGCTTGGGTTGCTCGTGGAGTTTGGTAACTCGGGTTTGTTTATCGGTTCCACTGAGTTGCTGAGCTACTAAACTGCTGAAACGGACTTCTGCAATACGAAATATGAAGTCTGAGGATGCCTGGCATTTGGCATTTGCCGATTTCTGGCTTTTCTGGCTTATAGGAAGGGACTCGCGGTGAGCGGTCCCTTCTTTTTTGTTTTCGCCGCGTTCTTTCCTTTGTCCTTGCTCGCTTTCTTCCCCTCGTTCTTTGGGTTGTGCTATATTAGCGTTTCGTGCGTGATGCACATGGGTAGGTGTCTGAGCGGTCTAAAGAGACGGTCTTGAAAACCGTTGAGGTGCAAGCCTCCGCGAGTTCGAATCTCGCCTTACCCGCCTATCAGGCTTACTGAGAGCGCTCTAAGCACGGTAAGCCTTTTTTGTTGCTGCAATCTGGGTAAACTCCACCAAGTTCGGCTCAGCACCGTCCAAGTCTCAATTCTTCCATCCACTGGAATAATTCTCCCCGCTAGAGCGCGTGAAAGTCCGTATTCTTCCATCCACTGGAACAATCTTCCCGCTGTTGGCCCTGTGAGCGTCCAGATTCTTCCAGTGGGTGGAGGATTTGGGTCGTTGGGATGGTCTGTGGCGGGGTGATTCTTCCAGTGACTGGGGGATTTTTCCCGCTGGGGGGCTTGTGGGCGTCTGTTTTTCTCCAGTGGGTGGAAGATTTGGGTCGTTGAGAGGCTTGTAAATGTCCACTTTCTTCCAGTGACTGGAAGGATTGGGGAGGGATTGTGATGTTGTTCGGTGTACGATCAGGCTGAGTTGTGAGAAAGGCTGCTGTGACTATGCGTGAGAATGGGATGCAAATGAAGGAACGAGCGATGGGAGCTATGGCTGGGCTTGCGTTGGGCGATGCGTTGGGAATGCCTACGCAAAGCATGTCGGCCAAGCAGATTCGCCGGTATTACGACGGTCCGATCACGAAACTTATGAATGCCGTGCCGCAGCAGCCGATCGCACCGAATATGAAAGCTGGTGCCGTCACCGACGATACAGAACAGGCTTTCGTACTCGCACGGCGACTTATCGACGATAACGGCTGCATTGATAACACCCGATACGCCCACGATCTGCTGCAATGGGAAGCTGCGATGAAGGCCAAGGGATCGCTTGACCTGCTGGGACCTTCCACCAAAGCAGCGCTGCAAAAACTTACCGAGGCGTAAGTCTGGAAGAGACCGGCCGATTCGGCACCACCAACGGCGGTGCAATGCGTGCCACGCCGGTGGGCATCGCATTCCGTCCAGGCCAAGCGCTCGCCGACGCGCCTGGCGATCCTGTGTGGTGACGCATAACACGGTGCAGGGCATTGAAGCGACCACTTTGGTGGCTGCGGCGGTGAGCTTTGCCATTGAAGGAGAACGTGACTTTTTGCACCTCGCGGTGGAATTCGTACGGAAGCTTCCACAGCGTGGCAATTGGTCGGCAAAGGCTTCGGTGCTTGCGCGTGTGCAATATTTCATGAATTGGGCCGAAACTGATGGATGCAGGCTCAATGACAACGAATTCGCTGCTGTGCTGCAACGGAATTGCGGTACCAGCGTGGAATCGAACGAGTCCGTGGCCGCCGCTTTCGCCATTGCGGCGCGCTTTTTTGACGATCCCACGCATGCTTTGTGTTTCGCGGCTTCTATCGGTGGCGACACTGACACCATTGCGGCTATTGCGGGCGCGATGCTGGGGGCGTGGCATGGTATGCAAGGTTTCGACAAAACCATGCTTGATCAGGTGCTTTCACAACTTGCTGAAGATAATCACCTTGATTTGGTCGGCACTGTTACGTCGCTACGCGCGTTACGCGATGATAGTGCGCTTAATGATGTAAATATCGTTTGATCTGCAGGAACCGTAGTTAGCGAAACTATGACGGAAGTGCGAAAGGCATCGCAATGACTGGAAAAGTTATTTCTCTTGGGCAGGTTATTGTCGATCTGACCATGAATGTGGACGCGGTGCCGCGTGCGGGTGAAGATGTGTTCGCCGGCAATGTGCAAACGCAGGTTGGTGCCAGCTTCAACACGCTGTATGCCGTGCGCCGCATGGGCGTTAAGGCGTCTCATGCTGGTGTGATTGGTACGGGGCCGTGGGCTTCGCAGATTCTGCAAACGTTGGAAAATCAGGAAATTCAGCATATCGGCAAGCGGGATGCCGTGCACGATTCGGGATTTTGCGTGGCGTTGACCGACGCGAATGCTGAACGGACGTTCATTTCGACGAGGGGCGCAGAAGCGTACGGCAGTGCCGATGCGTTCGATTCTGTGAATCCAGAAAAGCGGGATGTCGTGCATGTGAGCGGATACACGTTGGTGCATCACACTGCGGACGCGCTGCTTGCTTTTGTGAAAAGAACGACTGAACATCGTGAGTTCACTGCGGTATTCGATCCTTCTCCGATGATCTCGGCAGTTGATGATGACGTTTTCCGTGTGATGCTCGCATATCGTCCGATATGGTCGTGCAATGAACGCGAGGCAACGTTGATTGCGCAACGTTTGGCGGCGCTCGATAGTGGCGATTCTTGCGATTGCAAGGTTTCGCGGGATATGCTGCAAGAGATTGAGAGTGCGAATGTCAATGAGGAGACGGTTGCGTGGCTGTGCGATCGATTGCAATCTCCTGTAATCGTTCGCGTGGGCGCGGATGGTGCGTGGTCGGCGATTCCCGGTGACGAAGTGCTGCGAATTCCAGGTTTTTCAATGAAAGCGGTGGATACCAATGGCGCTGGTGATTGTCACGCGGGTGTGTTGTGCGCCCTGCTGTGCGAAGGCGTGCCGTTGGAGGAGGCTGTACGTTGCGCCAATGCTGCTTCGGCGTTGTCTGTAACGCGATCAGGGCCGGCTACCTGCCTGATCGAAAGGAGGTTGAGCGGCTCCTAGGAAGGGCGTTCTAAGACTTATGGTACAAATGACTATAAGTGGTTATATCATGTGCACGATTGCGCTGACGCGGCGTGCATGTCGCTTGCCCGCGGCGTTGCTCGGCAGATTCAAGGAGATTAGTTTCACATGAGCAATGAGAAAGGACCCTCTCCATCGAGGAGCAGGGTATCGACACCATATCCGAAGAGGAGCGTAAGGGCACGCCGGCCAGTCTGTTTTGGCCCTGGTTCGCTGCCAATGTTTCCATGTTCGCCATGTCGTACGGCGCGTGGGCGCTCGGTTTCGGCATTTCGTTCTGGCAGGCCACCGCCATGACCATTATTGGCGTGGTCATCTCGTTCCTGCTGGTCGGCATCATTTCCATCGCGGGCAAACGCGGCAACGCGCCCACCATGGTGCTCACCCGCGCACGTTCGGCGTGGAAGGTGCCAAAGTGCCAGCGGCTCTGAGCTGGATCGCCACATTAGGCTGGGAGATTTCACTGACCACCACCGCTGTGTTGGCATTATCAAGCACCATCGAAAAACTCGGTTGGGCTCTGGTGTCGCGCCCAAGATCATCTCCACCATTGTGGTGGTCGGCCTTGTGGTGGTCGCAGGTATTTTCGGATACGACCTGATTATGCGTTGTCAGCAGGTCATCACCATCGTGACCGGTGTGATCACCGTCGGTTTCTTTATCCTCGGCTGGGGACATATTGACTTTTCCGCCATTGACTCGGTTCCGGCGGGATCATTGCCGGCCATGCTCGGCTGCTGCTTCTTCGTGATGACCGGCTTTGGCTTGGGCTGGGTGAATATCGCTGCCGATTACTCGCGCTATCTGCCGCGCAACTCCTCCAATGGCGGCATTGTGTTCTGGACCACATTCGGTGCGTCCATTGCCAATGTGTTCCTGATTTTCTACGGTCTGCTGCTCGCGGTTTCCAATGCCGACATGGCGGAAAACGTTGGAAATGATCCGATTGGAGCCATGGCTTCCATTCTGCCGACCTGGTACTTGATTCCGTACACCATTGTGGCCGTGCTCGGTTTGATGTCCGGTTCCATTATGGACAATTATTCCAACGGGCTTGCGCTGCTGTCGTTCGGTGTGAAGTTGCCGCGTACCGTGGCTGCCGCGCTCACCGCCGCTTTGACTGTGCTTGGTGTGGTCTACGTGACTTTCTTCTCCGACACGTTCATTGGCCCGTTCCAAGGCTTTCTGACCACGCTCGGTGTGCCGATGGCCGTATGGGCCGGCATGTTCGTGGCCGATGTGATCATTCGCAAGAAGGATTACAGCACCGCTGATTTGTATGATCCGAAGGGGCGTTACGGTGCGTGGAACGGTAAGTCTTTCGCCATTCTTGTCGTCGGTACCGTGCTTGGTTGGGGATTGGTGGTCAACACTGCCGCCAGCTGGCTGAACTGGCAGGGGTATCTGCTGTTCCTTATCGGTGGCAAAGAAGGTAGTTGGGCTGCCGCCAATCTTGGTGTGATTGTTGCGCTGATTATTGGTCTTGCGGGATCGTTGATGTTCCAGCGTGGCGATATTGCCAAGCAGGAAGCTGATCTGCCGGTTTCGGAAGCATGAGTTGCTTATTGCGATAATACAAGGAAAGGAAAAGTCATGATTGCGGAAGATGAATGGCTGGTAGTTATCGACAGGCAGCGTGTTTTTGCGGAAAGTGAATGGTCCGCATGGGCTTGCCCGGACGGCTCCTATCACACTACTGATGAAGCGTTCGCACGATTGGCTAAGGCGTTCGGCGATCGTGTGGTCTATACGCGATATGTTGCGCCTGAGCCACCGCAAAACGCTTGGGTTGATTATTTCAAAGATTGGCCGCAGTTTTTGGTTGCTCCCGACGATCCGATGTACGATCTCACCGCGGATACCGCGGAATTGGCGCAGGGCCATGCCGTGGTCAGTTGCGACACTTTCGGCAAGTGGGGAAGCGTGCTGAGCGAAGCCATTAAAGGCGCTAAAAAGATCACGGTATGTGGTGTCGCCACCGATTGCTGTGTGCTTACCACTGTGCTCGCCGCGGCTGACAATGGTGTAGCGGTACGCGTTGCTGCTGACGCTTGTGCAGGCAGTTCGCCAGAAAACCATCAGATGGCATTGAGCACCATGGCATTGTTCACGCCGCTGGTCACCGTCACTGATACTGATTCCATCGTAGGATAGGTAAGGACTTTGATTCTGCGGGGTTTGTTGAGTTCTGCTCAGCAAACCCCGCTTTTTGTATGTCGTGCATATTGCGCCAAAACTTGGATGATGCTCGGCTGGCATCGGTAATGAGCCATTAATCTTGCGGTGCGCTTTTGTAACTGCGGCGTAACAGTGCGGTGGTGATTGTAACGGACGATTCCGGCACAATCGTGGGTATCGACAGTTTCGTGAAGAGGTTTTACTGACGGACATGTCTCTCACAGGAAAAATCCCATGTATGAATCGAGGCCACCATGGCACAGCAGATCACTAGCTTGCTTGACGATCCTACGCAAGCGGTCAGTCTAGACACTTTCAGTGGGCTCACCAAAGGATGCCCCGCACCATTCTGGCTTTTCCAAGGCGTTTGCGCGGCTTGGGGCATCGACCACCAGCGGGCGCAACTCAACCTCATCACCGTATCCGAGAACGCGACGTTCCTGCTGTTGCTGGACGGCGAGCCCCAAGGCGTGGTACGTGTCTCGCAGCCGGGCTATGTGGGAGGTCCCGAGGCGGTGGCGTCGGAAATCAGCTGGTTGAATGCGTTGCATGATATCGAAGGTATCAGCCTGATCAATCCGGTTCCCACCATCCGTGGCACGTTCGTAACGAAAATCACTGATCTGAACGGTGTCGGCTGGACGGTGATCTCCACGAAATATGTGGAAGGAACCGTGCTGGAAGATCTTGAGAATCCTGCACCGTATTACGAGACGATCGGTGAATGGGCTGCGAAATTCCATGAGCAGTCGCGCACGTGGAGCAAACCGTACGGTTTCACCCGCTTCAATTGGGATCTTTCGAACATGGTTGGTCCGGCACCGCGTTGGGGACGTTGGGAAAACGCCAATCTCACTGACGAAGAGAAGCAGCTGTGCGACACCGCGCTGTGGAAGGCCATGGACGTGGTGATGAAAGTGCCGAGAACCAACGAAACTTGGGGCTTATCCATGCCGACTTGCGCCCGTCGAACGTGATTCGCGGCAATGACGGGAGACTGACCGTCATCGATTTCGACGATGCCGGATACAGCTGGTATCTCTACGATTACGCTTCATCGCTGAGTTTCATCGAACATGAACGTATGCTCCGATCTTGCCAAGGCGTGGGTCAAGGGATACCAGCGCGTCGCAGGTTCGTTCACGGATGAGGAACTGCGTATCATGTCCGCGCTTTCCATGATCCGACGCATGCAGATGCTCGGCTGGACCACCAGCACCGTGAGGATGCCCTGCCCGACGGTCTCGCTGCACAGCAGGCTCCCGGCAGCGTGATGTGCGCAAAAACTATCTTGAGGATCCGCTCTGGCTGCTGCATTAGGCAAGTTGCATGAAACAAGCGTAATTACGCAGAAACCAGAAAATCCAAGAAATCCAATCGTAAGCACGTAAAAATACGCAATTACGAAAATCTCAATTTTTATAACTTAACAACATCTGACCGCAACCAACCAAACGAGGAATCAATGGCATAACTCGCCGAACAATAAGAGAGGAAGGCGATTACAATGACTGCGTCAACTGTTTCGGGACGATCGATAGGCGGCGTGACCTACGTTGAAACCGACAAGGACTATTTCGCAAAACGACAGCTTAAGCGAACCGCGGGAGCGTTCGGTCTATGGGCCATCGGCATTTCCGCGGTGATCTCCGGCGACTTCTCCGGCTGGAACGGAGCATCGCCCAAGCCGGATGGGGTGGCATGCTGGTGGCCGCCGTCGTGGTGTACCTCATGTACGTGCTTATGCTCAACTCCATCAGCGAAATGGCGTCGGCCATGCCGCACACGGGTGGCGCGTATTCCTTCGCGCGTGCCGCCATGGTCCGTGGGGCGGCTTCTTCACCGGCCTTGCGGAAACCATCGAGTATGTGATGACCGCAGCACCATCGTCTACTTCTCGTCGGCATACGCTGATGCGATCCTGTCGAACCTGACCGGATATTCGCTTGACGATCATGGCTTGGCTTGGGTTTGGTGGCTTGCCTTGTATGCGATTTTCGTAGTGGTCAATTGGCTGGGCGCCGAAACGTCGTTCCGTTTCGCCGAAGTCGTGTCGATCGCCGCGCTCGCCATCGTCGCACTGTTCGGTATCGGCGCTTTCGCCACTGGTAAGGCCGATTTCTCCACGCTGCTCAATATCACGCCTACCGAAGGCAACTCCGCGTTCCTGCCGTTCGGCCCAGGTGCCATCTTCTACGCCATGCCGTTCGCCATGTGGTTGTTCCTTGGTATTGAGCAGCTGCCTCTGGCTGCAGAGGAAGTGCGTGAGCCGGAAAAGAACATTCCGAAGTCGTCCCGCCTGTGCATTTTCACGCTGGGATTGTCCGCGCTGATCATCGTGTTCCTGAACCGGCTGTGGTCGGTTCCGAAGCGCTCGCTGGTTCCGATGAGCCGTTGCTGGATGGCTATCGTGCGATTCTGCCGGGCAATCTCGCCGCGGTGCTGTCCGCATTCGCGTTGATCGGTCTGCTCGCTTCCATCCAAGGCATTATGTTCGCGTATGGCCGCAACCTGTATTCACTGTCCCGTGCAGGCTATTATCCGGCGTTCCTGTCGCTGACCGGTAAGAAGAAGACGCCGTACTGGGGTCTGGTCGTCGGCGCGATCATCGGTTTCGCAGCCCTGTTCATCATCGCGTACGGCGGTGATGGCGCCGGTTCGGTGGTGTTGAACATCGCTGTGTGGGGTGCGGTGCTGGCATATCTGCTGCAGATGGTTTCCTATGTGATCCTCAGGAAGAAGATGCCTGATATCAAGCGTCCGTTCACCAGCGTTCGGCGTGCCGGGCGCGGTAATCGCAGGTTTGCTTGCATTCTGCATTTTCGTTGCCGTGCTGCTGAACCCGGATTATCGACTGGCCGTCTACGCCATGGTGGTCATCTACGTTCTCGCGACCATCTTCTTCGCGGTTTACGGACGTAAGCACCTGGTGCTTTCTCCGGAAGAAGAGTTCGCCGCTTCCGGCGGAAAGGTCGCATATAAGACTGAAGACTGACTGATTTTCTGCGATTATCGTTTCGTTTTCTTGAAATAAAACGATATTGCCAAGGCCGTGTTCATCTGGGATGCGGCCTTTTTCAATCATCGGAAATATGTAAAAAGGTCAACCAATAGGTGGAAAACATCGGAAATGGTTTGTTTCTGCGCTGTATCAGCCACTCAACATTACTACGTTACCGTGTGGGTAACGCCACAGGAAGCCAACGAAAGAAGGAATCATGGCAACTCGATCAACCATCATGGACACCAATAGCTTCCGTCCGGAAATGGCGGCCGCGCTCGACCCAGAAACACGCAAACTAACCGAAGAGCGTGACGTGCTTGGTCCGGCCTACCGTTTGTTCTACCGCAATCCAGTGCATCTGGTGAAGGGCCGTGGCTCGCATCTTTGGGATGCGACGGCGAGGAATACTTGGACGTGTACAACAATGTCGCATCCGTCGGCCACTGTCACCCGCGCGTGGTGGATGCACTTACCCAGCAGGCTTCGATGCTCAACACCCACACGCGCTACCTGCATGAGAACATCCTGCATTATGCGGAAGATATCCTCTCCACCATGCCTGACGAACTTGACCGCATCATGTTCCAGTGCACTGGTTCCGAAGCCAACGATCTGGCCATTCGCGTAGCACAGACCTACACTGGCGGCGAAGGCGTGATCGTGACCAGCGAGGCCTACCATGGCAATTCGGCACTCACCTCCAAGCTTTCCCCAGCGCTCGGCACCGCGCAAACGCTTGGCTTGACCATGCGCATGATTCCCACGCCGGACACTTACCGCTTGGTCATTGACGGCAAGCCTGCCGCGGAATGCGCCGCCGAGGAATTCGGCAACTGGATGGCTGGCGAAGTGCGCAAGGCCGTTGCCGATATGGAACGTCATGGCATCAAGTTTGCGGCATTGCTTGCGACTCCATCTTCTCCTCCGACGGCGTGTACCCCGATCCGGTCGGCTATCTGAAGCCGGTGATCGACACCGTTCATGAACTGGGTGGCGTATGGATCGCCGACGAAGTGCAGCCGGGCTTCACTCGCACCGGCGACGCATTCTGGGGATTCGGACGCCAAGGCATTGTTCCCGATCTGGTCACATCCGGCAAGCCCATGGCCAACGGTCTGCCCACGTCGATGATGGCCGCCCGCCACGAAGTACTTGAACCGTTCGCAGGCTCCATTCCTTACTTCAACACTTTCGGCGGCAACCCGGTATGCATGGCCGCGGCCCAGGCGGTGCTTGAGTGATGCGTGACGAAGACACCATGAGCAACGCCAAGAAGGTCGGCGCAATATTCAAGGATGCCGTCGCGTCGCTTATGCCGGCACACCCCTGCATCGGCGACGTGCGTGGCGCGGGCCTGTACATCGGCTGCGAAATCGTCAAGCCGGGCACTAAGGATCCCGACCAGCAGGCAGCGCTCGATATCCTCGAAACCCTGCGTGACAACCACATCCTCACCTCCGTATGCGGCCGTTACGGCAATATCCTCAAGCTGCGCCCGCCGCTGGTGTTCAGCGAATCCGATGTGGATTGGTTCATGGATGGATTCATGAAGACTCTGGAAACATTGAAGCTGTAAAACGACAGATAACCATAAAGAAAGGGCGCGGATATGGAAGATCATACCGGCATCAGGCGCACGCGAAGCGCTACGAGCGAACTGGTCTACCGTATCCGCGCTCGCATTCGTGAACAGGAGCTTCTTCCCGGAGAGAAACTCGGATCGGAACGGGCGCTCGCCGACAGTCTTGGCGTCAGCGTTCGATTTGCGCAATGCGTTGACCGTGTTGGAATCCGATCATGAAATCATCCGCAAAATCGGTCGTGCCGGGGGCATCGTCATATCGGACGGACGTTTGGAACGCAATATCAACACGGTGGAATCATTGCCGACGATCGCGCGAAGACAAGGCATGCGCGTTTCGTCGAAAGTATTGCAGGCGGTGATTGCCCCGGCTTCCGTTTCCGACGTGCGTTTGCTGCGATTGCCGGGTGAGCATCCGATGATCTACGACATTACGCGATTGCGGTATATCGAAAATCGGCCGCTTTCGTTGGAACGGTCGCATTTGCCGGCATATCTGTTTCCTCTGTTCCTTACATGCGATTTGACGACCCCGTTCTACACCATGTTCGAACGTGATTATGGCGTGTATCCGTGCAATGTCGACGAAACATTGGAATCGGTGGTCGGCGACGAGCAGGAGAACGAGCTGCTGCAGATCGAGGCGGAAACTCCGCTGATGCGCATTCACCGGATCGCCTATGCGTCGGATGGACGCCCGTTCGAGCGTGCCACTGACGTGTATATCGCTGATCGCATGCGATTCACCATGCATCATTCCGGCTATGTACGCCTGTCCGCAACGTCTACGCAGAATATGACGAAATAAGCCGGAAGATTCTTCGGTTATACGATGCGGCGGTCGGCGGCCCAGCGGGTGAGTTCGGTGCGGTTTGACAGCTGCAGTTTGCGTAGTACGGAGCTGACGTGCGTTTCCACGGTTTTGATGGAAATAAACAGTTCCGCAGCCACTTCCTTGTACGTGTAGCCGCGCGCGATCAAGCGCATGACTTCCTGCTCTCGGTTCGACAAGCGGTCCAGCTCGTCATCGTGGATCGGTCCGCTTGCAGAGCCGCCCATGCCGGCCGGTGAGCCATTTTGGAAGGCAGACAGCACGAATCCCGCCAATTTCGGCGAAAACACGGCATAGCCCTCATGTACTTGCTTGATGGAAGAAATCAAATCATCGCCGGAAATCGTCTTTGTCACATAGCCTTGCGCTCCGGCACGAATCACCGAACCGACATCCTGCGGCGAATCAGACACCGACAGCGCCAGAAACACGGTATTAGGGGAGTATGCGCGCGATTTCACGAGAATCTCGCACCGCCGCCACCCTCGCCACCGGGAACATGCACATCAAGCAGCACCACATCCGGCTTCGTCTGCGCAATCATCGCCACCGATCCCTCGACATCGGCCGCTTGTCCGACGATGTCGAAATGCGGCTGCAGCGTTGCGATAACGCCCGCACGGAACATTTCATGATCGTCAACGATGGCGATGCGGATCTGCTGTTCCTGCTCGTTCATTGCTGCTCCTCGAAATGGTTGGTAGGTTGATTGCTGAATTGATTGGTACGTTGATTGTTGGATTGACGGTTATGGTGATTGGGAAAATCGGTTTGTTGTGAGTTGCTTTGCGATTCGTGCGATTGCTGCGCATTCGTGTCGGCGGCTGTGGTTGCGGGCATGTCTGCGATTGGCATATGCATGCGCACCTCCGTGCCCCATTGCGGTCTCGATACAATCTCCACTGTACCGCCACGTCGCTTGATTCGTCCGATAATCGATTCACGAATGCCAAGGCGATTCGCGGGAATCGCATTCACGTCAAATCCGTTGCCATGGTCGCGTACGAATACTTCCACCAGTTTGCTGCTTGCCTCGCAGTAGACGGAAATCGGCTCTCCTCCATGCGCTACCGCATTGATAAGCGCCTGTTGCGTGGCGTCAAGCAGCGCATCGGTTTGCGCGCTTGGACGTGCGTCGCCCACCGTCACCACTTCGATCGGCTTGCCATGCGTGTCTTCCACATGTGCGGCGATTTCTTTCAAGCCGGCGTTCACGGAACGGTCAGACGTGGTGCGTTCCTGATACAGCCATTCGCGCAGTTCGCGTTCCTGCGAACGCGCCAGCGAAAACACCGTCTGCTGATCGTCGGCATGCAACTGAATCAGCGCCAACGTTTGCAGTACGCCATCATGCAGATGCGCGGTCATGTCGCACGTTCCTCTTCGCGTTCCTTCGATGCGCGTTCCGTGCCCAAATCGCGAATCAGCGCCATGATCCATGGCACAATCGCAAGCAATACGCCAATCAGCAGTGCCAAACCGGCGCACAGTATGCGAATCATGGAAAACGCGTCAAAATGTATGCAGGAACTGACGTACAAAGCGTATGCGGCGAAAATAATCGCAATGCCGCCAAGCATCGTCCATAATTGACCTTCTTCGGCGTTGAAACGCAACCAGGAGACGCCGATACCGACCAGACCAAGCAGCAGGGGCACAATCAGAGTGCGTTCAACACCGCCTGCGAACATGACGAAACAGATGGAAAGCAGCATCAGACCAGCTAATGCAAGCAAAGCGGGTTTGGTGCTTTCTTCAGTGTCTGCTCAAGACTTTCGCTGGAAGATTGCGTATCGCCATGCGTTCCGTCGTTGCATGCAGTCGTATCTTCAAAAGATGGTGGTTGCGTGTGCTGACCATCTTGCGGAGCTGTAAAAGATTGATATTCCGGGGAAACGGGATATGTCCCGTACGGCATGTTGCCCCGGGAAAGCGGTGCCTGCCATGGCGAACGTTTGCCGGCAATAATGTACGTCTGCTGTATGGGATCTCCCACGGGAAGTGCCATCCACAGGAAAATGTAAGCGATGAGCCCTGAACCGAACAGACATGTGGTGGCGAGGAAAAACAGGCGCACCCATAGCACGGCAATGCCCAAATGCATGCTGATCGCCTTGCATACGCCGGCTCCCATGCGTCCGTATGGAGGACGCATCAACGGCAGTTTGGCCGGCTGCGTCGGCAGCGGACGTCCCTCATGCAGGGCTTGATCGCAGCAGTAGCGCATATATACGGCGCTCGCCTGGTCGTATTGGCTTTGCGTATACCACGGTTTTCCTAAGGATTTCATACTTCTATTGTGCCTTGTAAGGGACGCCGTTTCAGGGCATTCATATAGTGTTCAGGGCAGATTCAGGGTGTTCCCCGATACATGTGGCATGCGCGAGTTGCTGTAATGGAACCATGAGCAATGCAAACAATGGTCCGCTGGGCGATCGCGGCAACGCAGGCCGCAGCTTCTGCTGGACAACCGTATCATCGGCAGCTGCGTACGGTTCGCCGCAACCTTCCCGCGGCGGCCGTTTCTTCGCGTGGATTCGTTCCAGCCAGGTCAAGCGTGGACATGACCGTTGGATTGGCGGCGTGTGCGATGGCATAGCACGTCGTCTTGGTTGGAATACCACGTTGGTTCGTGCGCTTATGGTGGCTGCCACACTGTTTTTCGGCGCGGGTGCCGCGTTCTATGGCCTGGCGTGGTTTGTGCTGCCGGATGAGCGCGACAATCAGATTCTTGCTGAGGATTTGATTAACGGCAAGTGGGATTGGAATTGCATTGGCGCGCTGTTGTGCTGCCTTGTTGCCATCTGTTTGCCGGGGGCAGGATGGTTTGCTTTCGCGTTGGCCGCGTTGGTGCTGTGGCT
>ENA-OQCS01000749-OQCS01000749.1-human-gut-metagenome-genome-assembly--contig:-NODE-749-length-18075-cov-2.624526_pt1 | contig 18075 bp, 32 predicted proteins | sample MGYA00242757_ERZ504575 | MGnify/ENA primary metagenome ERZ504575 (study PRJEB26092, sample SAMD00036297) | human gut metagenome | host: Homo sapiens | study: EMG produced TPA metagenomics assembly of...
CGAGGCGATTCGTTTACCGTTCACATTGGCTATCCGTGCGGGCGAAGGCAAGCAGGGATTCGGCAGGAAATGGTCGGCCGGTAAGTCTCTCAAACCCACAGATCTACTGCCGGATGCTCGCATTCGAGCCACGCTTGACGCCATTGGTGCGCGGATATTGATTTGGGGCGTGCTCCGCATGACTTGTCTGGAGGCCAGGCCGCCCGTGTGAGTTTGGCGCGCACCTTGCTTACTTCGCCGAAGTGCTGCTTGCCGATGAGGTTGATGCCGGTTTGGATGATGAGAACGCCGATAAGGTGGCATCCATCATGGCTCAGGCCGCAGAGCGGGGCATGGCGGTGATTCGTATTCGCCATCGCCCGCCAGATGGGCGTGCCACGCGCATTCTCACACTGGCCAATGGCGTATTGCAGAGTGCGAATGCTCCGCACACCGCAGCAACCAATGATTCCAATGATTTCGCGGCACAGTCCGATTCGGTGCAAGGAGTGCAGGCATGAGCGGCAATTATTATTCCATTGATATTTGGGGTCTGCTTATCGCATTGGTTATGGTCGCCGTGGCCGCAGGCATTTCCGAAGCGATGCGCATGGGCATTGGCAAGACACTGCTATGGTCGGCGTGCCGTGCGTTGCTGCAATTGTGCGCCATGGGTTTCATTATGGAGTTCGTCATCAAGTCGAACAATCCATGGCTGGTGCTGTTGCTGGTGATGTTCATGCTGATCGCGGCCGTGCAAATCACCCTGTCTCGTGCCAAAGGTGTGCCGAAAGGCTTGGCCGGTCCCGTGTTTTTGAGCTTGGTCATCACCATGCTCATTATGATTTCGCTGGTCACCGAATTGATCATTCGCCCGCAACCATGGTATGCGCCGCAATTGGTGGTACCGTTGACCGGCATGCTGCTCGGCAATACCGTGTCCGCTTTGGCGGTTGGGTTGAGCCGGTTCTCGAAAGCATGAAGGAACGCCGTGACGAAGTGGATACGCTGCTGGCGTTGGGCGCGACCGCGTGGGAGCCGCACGCCCGTCCATCGTCTCGTCGATTCGTTTGGGTTTGCTGCCGACTACCGCCTCGCTGGCTTCCAGCGGCATTGTGACGGTGCCTGGCATGATGGCCGGTCAGATCATCGCCGGCGGCAATCCTATCGATGCGGCGAAATACCAGTTCCTGATTCTCGCCGCCATCGCAGCGTTGACGCTTCTGGCCGACAGTCTCATTATGGTGATGGCATACCGTAAGTGCTTCACTGCAGACGATCAATACAATCCGGTCGCAGTCTGAACAACTTTTCATATAGCCAAGCAATTAATAGACGATCAGATTTAACAGAAAACGGCGTTCGCCAAGTGTTCATATACCTTGGCGGACACCGTTTTCTATTGTTTACCAGCTACGCGAGCTTTGATTTTGCTTTTCAGCGATCAACGCGTGCGGAATGGCGCTTTCCTGATGTTCGCATGGCGATGGCGTGACTGCCCTGCATGCTTGTCGTGACGTTCGCCACGGCCGCCACGCTTGACTTCCGTATGACGGTCATAGCGTTTCGCATCCGAGGAACGTTCGTCATGCTTCTTGCCTTTGGACCGACGATTATCGTCATACTGACGTTCGGCACGGGCTTCAGACTTGCGCTGCTTCTTGCTTGGCGCACCCTGCTTTTTCGCAAGCTGTCCGGACTTCTTCTTTCCCAGCTTCCTGCGATTGTCGGTATTGCCGTAATCGCTGTCATTCCTACGTTTGTTCGTCGTTTCGCGCTGTTCGTTGTCGCTGCGCTGCTGCTCATGCAGGCGCGCATACTTTTCACGACGCTTGCTGTTGCGCTTTTCCTCGTGCTGTTCGCGACGTTCCTCCTGAATTTCAGGATGTTCCCAACGATGTTCACGCGCTTCGAATTCACGATTGTCACGACCTTCGAACTTGGCGGCACGGCGTTCCGCACGGTTCTTCTTCGGTTCGACTTCTTCGCGCTGTCGTTACGCTCCTCACGCTGGTCGCGATCGCGACGATCCTTACGTTCGGACTTAAACGGCTTGCCGCCCTTGTCTTTGCCGCGATCCTTGTTACGCCCGCCGGAACGGTTCGACCTGCCGGAACGTTCGCCGTCGACACTCCCCTTGCCGTTCTTCCTACGGCGCGGATTTCCTGCCGGCTGCGACTGATCAAGCGTCCAGCCGAACACCGGCTCGGCCACTTCACCTACGAGTCCACACTTCCGGCGAATCAGGGTCACGTCGATCGGCTCGACCGTCAGTCCGGCCTCACGCATCATGCGACGGGTCCTGCGGCGCTGGTTCGGCAGAATGATGGTCACCACGTCACCGGAATGGCCGGCTCGCGCGGTTCGTCCGGAACGATGCAGGAAGGATTTCGGATCTTCCGGCGGTTCGACCTGCACCACGAGTTCCACACCGGAAACGTCGATGCCTCGCGCGCCACATCGGTGGCCACCATAACGTTCACATCGCCGGAGTTGAAGGCGGCCAGATTGCGGTCACGCTGGTTCTGGCTCAGATTGCCGTGCAATTCGGCCGCAGGAATGCCGTTCTGCGTTAAATCCTTGGCAAGCTTCTGCGTCTGGAATTTGGTACGGGTGAACAGAATGCGACGGCCCTTGCCGGAAGCAGGGTGCGCACCAGCTCGTGACGGTTGCCCTGCGTGGTTTTGAACACATGGTGGGTCATCTCGTCAACGGTCGCCGTTGCGGAATCGACGCTATGCACCTTCGGATCGGACAGGAAGGTGTCCACCACTTCGTCCACGCCATGATCAAGCGTTGCGGAGAACAGCATGATCTGCGCGTCGAACGAATCTGCCAAGCAGACGCTTGACTGGCGGAAGGAAGCCCATATCGGCCATCTCGTCAGCCTCGTCAATAACCGCGACCTCAACCTTGTCCAAGGTGAGCGCGCCTGTTCGATCAAATCCTCAAGACGACCCGGGCAGGCCACCACAATATCGGCGCCGGCCTGAAGGTCACGAATCTGACGCGCATAGCGCACACCGCCGTATACGGTGGTGGTGTTGATGCCGTAGATCTGGCGAGCGGCATGAGCACATCGTTGATCTGGTTGGCGAGCTCACGGGTCGGAGCAAGCACCAGCCACGTGGATGCGGCACGAAATCGTCGGCACGACGTTCCTCGGCATGGGCCTGCTTCACACGATTGACCTCGTGGCGGAACTGGCTCATGTTCTCATACTCGCCGGCATCCACTTCGCCCAGGCGAGCGACCAGCGGAATCGAAAATGCCAGCGTCTTGCCGGAGCCGGTACGACCGCGGCCAAGAATGTCTCGCCCAGCCAACGAATCGGGAAGCGTGTCGGCTGAATCGGGAAAGCGGTTTTCTTGTCATCGGCCGCAAGCACGCGGACCAGCGGACCAGGAACGCCGAGTTCGGCGAACGTCAGCGGGCGTTCCTCTTCCTCGCCCATCGCTTCGGAAGCGGCTGCGAGGGTATCTTCATCAAAAACGGTATCGGGCACAATGGCCTTTCATGTCAAATATTACGCACGTTGCGCAAACCTGATAACTGTAGCCTATGCCCAATACTTTTGCTTACGTTCCTTCAATCCTTCATATCCGTTATATTCACGCCGGATTGCGGTTGATTTCGATATCGGTGACGGTCAGATTCGCTTCATTGACCAGATTGAACAGGATCACTTCGGCCAGCTGATCCGCACGCATGAAGGTATGCTGCTTTTCTTCAGACACATAATCATGGCTGTCACGGTAGAACGGGGTGTCGATGCCACCTGGATAGACACCCACGATTTTCACGCTGGTCCCCTTGTATGCGGCCTGCAAACTCTTGGTGTAGCCCTTCTCGCCCCACTTGGTGGCGCAGTACACGGATTCGTTGGGGTTGCCTCGCGTTGCCGCAGTAGACATGACGTTGGCGATTTTGAGATCCTGCTCACCGTCCGCTTTCAGTGTTTCCACGCTCCACAGCACCATGCCCTTTCAGGCCCTTCAGACACTTGTCCACATCGGCCGCCTCGTATGCGGTCGGGACTTTGAACGAAGGCTGACCGGCATTGTTGATCAGCAAATCGATATGACCGATTTTCGAGATTGCGGCAACAGAGTTCTTCACGAACGATTCGTCGGAAATATCGCCCACAAAAGCTCTGTATTCGTCAGCAGCAAAAGTCTTCGACAACTCCGCCTGGCGTGCGCCATTGAAATCAATACCAGCAACGAACCATCCTTTGGCGATCAACTGTCGAGCCAGCTCGTATCCCAATCCAAGCGCGGAACCGGTGACGATAGCGATTTTCTTTCCGGCTGCGGTACTCATATGACGAACTCCTCACTCAAAAATGAACACAACCCCTCTTGCACCATCATAACCGTTCAACCCCACATGAAGTCAAACGATTGACGTAACACATTCAACACCGTTTTCAGCGAGCCCACATATTTCGTATCCCCATGAGCCATAGACCCGTACAACCAAATTTCAGAGATGCCCTATCGATGAAGACTCCGACGTATGCTTTCATCTTGAAACTTCTCAATAATCGTCATATCCTCATCGCATCTCTAATGCCTTGCACACGCGAAAGCTACACAGGCGTACGCAAAAGGCCCTTCCGGAACAGGGAACGTTTGGGAAGGGCCTTCAGAGCGATGCAAACGATTATTGCATCACAGGATGTCGGGATCGTTCTTGTCGATCGTGCCGGTGGCCTTGCCGATGGCCTTCAGCCGTGGTAGGCGACGAGAATCACGATGGTGCCGATGCGATGCCGTTGAAGGAAATGCCATTGAACGCGAACGCGAACTGGCCGATGGCGATGATCATGGTGATTGCGGCAACCATGATGTTCAGCGGCTTGTCGAAGTTGACCTTGTTCTCAACCCAAATACGGATGCCGACCATGCCGATCATGCCGTACAGCAGGGTGGTCACGCCACCGAGCACGCCAGCCGGAATCGTGTTGATGATGGCACCGAACTTCGGGCATAGGCTCAGCAGCAGTGCGAAACCTGCCGCACACCAGTAGGCTGCGGTGGAATACACCTTGGTGGCTGCCATCACACCGATGTTCTCACCGTACGTGGTGGTGCCGGAACCGCCGCCGAAACCGGCGATGGTGGTGCCAAGACCGTCGGCGAACAGGGCGGTGCCGATCTGGTCATCGTAGTCACGGCCGGTCATCTGGGAAACGGACTTGACATGGCCGACGTTTTCGGCGACGAGCACGAGCACCACCGGAACGAACATCGGCAGAATCGTGAAATCAACCTGTGGCAGGTGGAAAGTCGGCAGACCAACCCAAGCGGCATCGCCGATGGCGGAGAAGTCAACCTGGCCACGAATGCAAGCGTATGCGTAACCGATGATCACACCGATGAGAATGTTGAGTCGACCAAGCAGACCCTTGAACAGCACCGCAACCAGCAGCACGGCCGCCAAAGTCACGATGGCGGTGTCGGGAGCTTTCTGGAAGTTGCTCCACACGCTCGGAGCCAGATTGAAGCCGATGATGGCCACGATTGCACCGTTGACCACCGGCGGCATGATGATGTCAATCCACTTGGCGCCTGCGAAGTGCACGAGCACACCAATCAGAGCCAGCAGCAAACCGGTCACGAGAATGCCGAAGGATGCGACGGCGATGCCCTTGTTCGCCGTGGTGACGGCGGTGATCGGGGCAATGAAGCGAAGGACGAACCCAAGTAGCTCGGCAGCACGTTCTTGTTGATCAGCAGGAACAGTGCGGTCGACATGGCCGTGAAGAACAGGGTGGTGGACGGGTCGAAACCAGTCAGAATCGGCACCAGGAACGTGGCGCCGAACATGGCGATGACGTGCTGCGCACCGATTTCGGTGGTGCGCGGCCAAGTCAGGCGCTCGTCAGGCTCAACAACTTCGCCCGGCTTCAGCGTCTTGCCATCACCGTGGACCTGCCACGTGAACAGATTGGACATGCGATTGTCTCCTTAACTCTCTTGCACGGCAAACAAAACGCGCCGCGTGTCATAGCCATTGTAGTGGGGCGTGGACACGGGCGCGTTTCGTACGCAAGATGGGGCATCAATCGTCGATATCAGCCAATCCGATCATGCAATCAACAGACCAACACACATCACAGGTGACGGTCAACCGCATGAACAACGTCCACCAAATCGCCATTAGACAGCACTGGACGCTTGAATTCACGCCAATCTTCGACCTTCACCACCCAACGACCTTCCGCACCGTCGAACACCGGACGGGCGGTCTGTTCCCAACGGAAACGCTTATGCGTGCGCCCGGTGGCCGGATCGCGACGCGAATAATGGAAGCACGTACAATTAGTGATCTTCCATTCGTCGGACGCCGCACGGTGCATGAATTCCTCGTCGGACAAGTCCTCCAAAGTGAGCATAAGCGCCAGCATGAGGTCGCCGTGACTGACCATCACCACGGATTCCGCGTCCGACTTGCGGTTCAGGGACGTGAGCAGATTATGCACACGGTTTTCGGCCACATCGGCGATCGACTCGCCGCCGGCGGACGCCAATACAGCGGATCAGTGTTCTTGAACATCCAGTTGCGCGCGTAATTGGTTTTGAAATCATCTTTCGTGATGGTATTGATCTCACCCCAGGAGCGTTCGCGCAGCACGCGCGTCTCCTCCATTTCGCCTTAGGCAGGGCCATCGTGGCAGCCGTCTCACGCGTGCGCACGTACGGCGAGACGAGGTAGCGGTCGAACAACGGCTGCTGTGAGACCAGCCAGCGGCCGATGCAGTCCGCCTGCTTGCGGCCGGTGGCCGTAAGCCTCCACGAACGGTCGGGCACGGTGACGTTGTCCTGCGTATACAGCGAGTTGTCACCCTGTTCACCGGCACTGATAATCACGTTCGCTTCGGATTCGCCATGTCGAATCACATACAAATCAAGGGGCATTCCCATATTCGTTTATTCCTTTGCTTTCATCCACATCCTGCGCGCGTTTCCGTTCTGCCGTTCATTCGGCCGGCGCGCATCATCATTGAATGCTTTCACCGTAGTCGATTTGAACGTATGCCACACGCGAAACCACGTCGATTTCACGATTGGCACACCCGAAGTTCGCGATGTCGTTACGTCCGGTTCACCGCATCACCCGCGACACGCCGGGGCGCTACTACTCCGGCCAGATGCCGTTCTGTGAGTACTTGGCACGGTATTCCCCCGGCGTCATGCCGCTATGTTTCTTGAAGACTTTCGTGAAATGGCTTTGCGACCGGTATGCGAGGATCTGCGCGATCTCATTGAAGCTGTATTCCGAATATTTCAGCATGTTTTCGGCGGCTTCCATACGTTTGTCGGTAATGTATTGCGACAATGACGTTCCCGTTTCGCGTGCGAACAGTTCCGACAGATACGTGGGATTCAAATGCACGTGCTGTGCCAGAATCGCGACAGTGATTTTCTCATGCAGATGGTAGTGGATGTAGTCCATGCATTCGTTGACGGCTTTGGAATGGGTGTCGGTTTTCTGCATGTCGGCCATGGCCCAAGTGAAGAAGGTCATCATGTCGGCATGCAGTCGGCGCACGTCTTCCGGGGTCTTGCAATTGTCAAGATCCTGAACGTACAGGTCGGAAGCGTTGTAGGCGTCTTCCTCATCCATGCCACCTTCGATGGCGAAGCGTGTGGCCAAGGTGATGGTGGTGACGAAACGGTATTTCGCATTTTTCAGAGGATCGTCTGACAGATGCCCGTACAGTCCGGAATCCCACAGTTTCGCACTTTCAGAAATGGCATTGATGTCGCCGGCGCGCATCATGTCGTACTGTTTCATTTCCTCAACGTAGCGATGGTGGCGTACCCGATCCTCACGTGAAAGAAAGTCCAGATACCCCAGCTTCGCCTCATCGACAATCGCCATTGCTCCCCTGCCGTTTTGTAACTACCTTCTTTCAAGGATATCTCCATTGCTCACAAAACTGATCTGTTTTGCCTAGAAGTAGGTGCTCCAGCCGAGTTTGACGGCTAGGATGATGCCGGTGAGCACGGCGGCGGCACGCATGATGTTTTCGGGAATATGCCGGGTTACGGGAGGTGCGATGGCACTGCCGATGATACATCCGATGCACATTATGATGGCGAACGGCCAATACACGGATCCACGAATGATGAACATGATCGCAGCGGAAATATTCGCGCCGAAACCGACCACCGTTTTCAACGCATTAATCTGATGGAACGGACCGATCTTACCCAAGTCGAGAATCGCCAAGGCAAGCGTGCCTGCTGCGGCACCGAAATATCCGGAATAAATGCCGACAAAACTTACGCCAAGCCACAACCACCATGGGTCATGCAGTTTGCCATCATCGGTTTTGTTGGCGATCTGTGCAGCCCTTTCGCCTTGCTGCGATTGAGGAAGCGCTTGCGCGACGGCATCTCGCGCAGCAGCTTTTTTCCGAGGATTGATAGCGATGATTAACGCACTGAACAGGATCAGCGGTGGCACCGCACATTCGAACACTTCTGCCGGCAGTTCCAGCAGCAACAGCCCGCCGATGATGCCACCGACCAATCCGATGCAGGCGTAGACGGCCACGCGCACGCCTTGGCCTCTAAGCTCCCTGCGGCGGAAAGCAGTCCGCCGATGCCCGTACCGCACACGCCCACCGTGTTCGTGGTGTTGGACAGCACAGGCGGAATGCCGAACGCCAGCAACGCCGGATAGGATATCAGCAGGATGCGCCGACCGCGTATCCAACGAATCCCGCCCCGATGCCGGCTGCGAGCACCAGCAGCAATGTGGTGATGGACACTCCCGCGATCATGACCGTTTCTCCCGATTTCCCGACTGATATGACAACGGGAGCAAGCGTAATGGCTTGGCTCCCGAAAATATCGGTTTTGTTCAGAACGTGGCTGACTGCCGCGTTTGAACTATCGTTGTTCAGTGATTGCGCTTGGCAATCAGCGACTCGGTCCAGTAGGCGGCGAGCGGGATCAGCGCCCACTGCAAGGCGAGTCCCGGCAGACCGGCGGACCAGGTCGCCGTCGTCCATGTTGCGGCGACCGCCTTGCTTGAGCCGAATGCGAACACAGCGATCGCAGTGGCCGCGGTCAGCACCACACGGCCGGCCAGCTGGGCGATGACCACCTTCGCAAGACTCGGCAGCTTGACTTCGCGCAGCCAAACCAGCCACAAGACCATACGCACACAATTCCACCATCATCAGCGGCAGCATCGCCAGCATCGGCATGCCGGACAGCAGGAAGCTGGCGAGCGGCGCGGCGGCTCCGGCGATGGCGCCGACGGCAGGACCGGCAATCAGCCGACAAAGATGATCGGCAGATGCATCGGCAGAAATGCTACGCCAAGCATGGTGCCCTGCCCGGAAACGGCACCGATAACATGGAACAGCTGCGGCAATGCGACCGCGGCCACAATGGCCAACACGGTGGCCGCGGCTTTGGTGCTCAGGCTCAGCTTCGGCAGGTCGGTACGATGCAAAGCGCGCACGGACATAGTTGCAGAATCAGACATATTCATTCTCCTTTTGTTTTCTTCTCTTCAATGGTCGTCATACGTTATCCGGCAATGCAGTGTCGACGATCATGTCGGCAGCCGATTCGGTTCCGGTCTCTTCGAAATAACGGTTTTCCAACGGAATCCACTCGTCGACGAAACGTCGCAGCATGCTCGGATTACGTTGCTCGAGCCGACGCAGTTGCCCAGCAGGCGTAATCGCAAGACAGATCATGCAATCGTAGTACCCGCGCAGATCGGGATGCATGCTGTAGCTGCCTTCCACGATGGTCAACCGAGCCGGTTCGACGGTACGAGAGACCGCGAAATCGCCCGAATGACAATCCCATGGACGGTATTGCACGGTTTTTCCGGCGAAAAGCGGAGCCAATACTTCCGTTTCGAACCGTTCGCGGTCCACGTTCCCGCCGGGTTGCGCGAATCGTTCCGGCGTGCGCTGCTCGGGACGTAGAAAAAATCGTCCATATGCAGCACGTTGCCGCCGAAACGCTTGTTGACGGTTGCGGCGAGCATGGTTTTGCCGGATGCGCATGGCCCGTCTATCGCAACGAGCACATGGTCGCGTTCGGCAAGCAGCGCTTCAATATGGGCGATTACGACACCGCCTGTTCCCGCCGGTTTCGTGGTCATTACGGACACTGTTAGTCGAGCACGGTCAGACGGTACGAGCGTGAGCCGATGCCGAGTTCTTCGGCGTATTCGAGCGTGTGTTCGCCGTGGCGGGAAGCGATGCGTTCGGTGACGGAAGCTCCGTCGGGGGCAACGTGGATAAGGTCCACGCATGCCTGATCGAGCGCCACCGGGTCAAGCGATGACAACACGCCGATATCGTGCATGTCCGGTTCGGATGGGGTGGGGAAGCAGTCGCAGTCCACGGACAGGCGGTTCATGACGTTCAGATACATCATGTTGCCATGCATGTGGCTGATCACTGCTTCGTCGGCTTCAGCCATCGATCGAGGAAGTCATCTTGTCGCTTCCACCCAGTGGTCGGTGGCCACGCCCGCGGAATGGATCCAGCGTTTGCCGTTCGACGATGCGATGCCGATGGACACGTTTTGAGCGCGCCACCGAAGCCGCCCATCGGATGCCCCTTGAAATGCGAGAGCACGAAAATAGAATCATAGTCGTCGATATGCTTGCCGACGATGTCATAGGCGATATGACGGTGCTTGGCTACCGGAATTTCGATTTCACCGCCCATGTCCATGATTTGGATCGGTGCGATATCCGCGTATCCACGTTCCTTGAACACGGCAAGGCTTTTCTCAGGCGTTTCGCGATTGCCATCGTATGCGGTCGCACATTCGACGAGCGTGCCGCCGATCTCCTGCACGAGATCCTTGACGAGCGCCGGATTGAGGTTATTGGATTTCTCCGATTCGCCGGAATGGATTTTAATGGCCACGTTGCCTTGAGGCTTGCGTCCGAGCGCATGATAGGCTCCGATCAGCTTTCCGGCGTGATCACAGATGTGAAGAACACTTCGGGCGCGGAGGCATCATCAGTGCGATGATCCAATTCGTCCAGCTTCCTTGCTTCGAAATCAGCCATGAATTCTCCTTATTCTGTTCGATTTTGCTTCCAGAGCCAGATTACCAACTTCAAGTCGGCTTGAAGCAAACCGACGCGGCGCAACGGCCACATGCCACACCGATAGTCATATATCGAAACAGTCCACGCATCAACCATGCCAATCGGGTTCACTGGTGAGGTGTTTCGCATGGCACCTATGAGGAAGGACGTGTATCCATGGCCGAGCTTATCACAATGGCGTTGTTCTGTGGTGCGTTGATCGTCTGCATTATCGCCGGCATTTCCATTATTCCGGCGTTGTTGGCCGGCGTGGTGATCTTCCTAGCTCATGGGCGTCTTACCGGGCATACGTTCACCGCCATGATTTCCAAAGGTTTCGCGACCATGCGTGCCGCCAGCATCGTGGTAGTAACGTTCGTTCTGATCGGCCTGCTGACCACCCTGTGGCGCGCCGCAGGCACTGTGTCGTTCATTGTGACGAATACGGCAGGTCTGGTGCATCCTCATGTGGTGGTCCTACTCACGTTCCTGCTCAACTGTCTGATGTCGCTGCTGACCGGATCATCGTTCGCTTCGGCTGCGACGATGGGTGTGATCACGATGACGTTGGGCGCTTCCATGCAGGTTCCACCGGTGTTCCTCGGTGGAGCGATACTGTCCGGCATCTATTTCGGCGACCGCTGCTCCCCCGTATCCACCAGCGCCCAATTGGTCAAAACGCTGACGCGCACGAACATTTTCGACAATATCCGACTGATGTTGAAAACCGCCGCGGTACCGTTCGTGCTGACGTGCGCAGTGTATGCGGCATTGGCGCTGTGCACGCATCCTTCCAACGGCTCCATTGACATTGCCGGACTGTTTTCCAACGCGTTCGATCTTGATTGGGTCACCGTCCTGCCCGCAGTGGTGTTGGTCGCGCTGGCGATCGCCAGGGTTGACGTGCGCATCATCATGACCGCCAGCATACTGACTGCATTGCCGATTTGCGTTGCAGTGCAACATATGGATTGGACCGCGATTGGCCACGCACTGGTATTCGGATTCCACTGTGCTGACGCGCGCGTCGCACCGCTGATCGATGGCGGCGGAATCGTTTCAATGGTCAAAGTGATGCTGATCGTATGCATTTCATCGTCATATTCCGGCATTTTCCAAGAGACGGAACTGCTGGATGGCGCGCATCGGATGGTCGCATCACTTGCCCGGCATATCAGCGTATTCGGCGCCACGCTGGTAACGTCTCTCGTGGCGAGTGCCGTCGCCTGCAATCAAACGTTGTCGATCATGCTGACAAATCAGCTATGCGACCATCTGGAGTCCGACGAGCATCGCAAGGCCATCAATCTGGAGGACACCGCCGTGGTGGTGGCTCCGCTGATTCCATGGTCCATCGCCGGAGCGGTGCCGCTCGCTTCAGTGGGAGCGCCCACGTCCAGTCTGACATTGGCAGTGTTCCTGTACCTGCTGCCGATCGCGCATTGGATTTCAGTATCGTTGGCACGGCGCTGAAGTCATCGCTTTCCGCACCATACCGATGTCCGAACCGGCCGGAACACTTGAGACACGTGATTGATTTTTGCAAAACATGGTGGGCTCGCATAGCCACCAAGGAAATGGTTTTCGTCGGCATCGTCACTTTGGCCGCCTCACTAGTGGCTTCGTGGCTTAAACAGTTTCCGGGATTCAGTCTGTTCGGCGCGCTGATCATCGCATTGCTCATCGGCATGGCGGCCCAGTTTCCGATTCGCAAATGGTATTCCAGCCGTTCCGTGGAACACAGGTCCGGCATGAAGGACGCAGCAGGACTTATTTCCAATAAACTGTTGCGTCTGGGAATCATTCTGCTTGGATTCAAGCTCAATCTGACCGTATTGTTCACCCAAGGCATCAAGTGTCTGCCCATCGCGGCCGTGGTCGTGACACTCACCATCGTGGTGTGCTACGCCATCGCCCGCAAACTCGGCGTCGATCCGCAGCTCGCCATTCTGGTGGCGGGCGGCACCGGCATTTGCGGTGCGGCCGCCGTCATGGGATTGTCTGGCTCCATCAAAGTACCGCCGGAAAAAGAGGATGAAAAAGCCAACAACGAAGTGATGGCCGTGGCCATCATCGCCATCATGGGCACCATCTTCGCGTTACTGGAAATCGCCCTTGGACCATTGACCGGTTTGAGTAAGACACAGCTGGCATTACCGCCGGAGCTTCCTTGCACGAAATCGCCCATGCCGTGGCAGCCGGCGACGCGTTCGGCGCGGTGGACATCGCAACCATCATGAAACTGTCGCGAGTGCTGATGCTGGTGTTCGCAGCCATCGTCATCGCCGTTTGGTGGGATAAAACCATTCCGAAATACCGACGGACGGCAAACGCAAAGTGTCGTTCCCATGGTTCATGCTCGGCTTCATCGGCGCTCCATCATCGGCACGTTCGTGCCGTTCATCGGTGCCATCACACCGAATCTGGTCGATTTCGCATACATTGTGCTCGGCATGGCCATGGCCGCGCTTGGCATCAACGTGAATTTCAATGCCATCGCCAAGAAGGGACAGAAGGCGTTCCTCGCCAGTTTCATCACGTCTGTGCTGCTTACTGTGTTTGTGGCCGGAGTCTCAGCGCTGTTCTTCTAATCGGTCTTTCGAACCCGATCGCCTAGGATATGGGCGGGCGACCGGGTTCGCAAAACGCGATGTTTCCCCGACGGCCCACACCCCGATTTCGCCATTCGTATCCCCTCTTACGCTTCCATCCGTCATGGCGTCATATTCTCTGATGTCATAATCGTCGACGTTTTTCCGGGAAACTTTAGACGCGCGTATGGAAACAACACGAGGGAGAATCGTCATTGCGCTTTGGACGCCTGTCTGTCCACCCAATTCTCGGCCACATCGATGGCCTCATCGAGCGTGACTTTGGCTGCCTTGTAGTACTTGGAATCCTTGATATTGCTGTTTTCAATGAGTTTTTGACCGGAATCCACAGCTTTGGACAATGCGGACAGCAGTTTACGGCCAGTCAACGTCAGTGTTTCGTCCTTGCCAAGTTTGTTGACCAATTTGTCCGCCTTATCGAGCGACTGCTGCAGTTCCTTCTTCGATTCATCCAACGATTCCGTGGCGGAAGAACCGTTCGAAGGAACGTCGAGCAATTGCCCCGATGACGTATTGGACTGAGTATTGGAGGATGGTCCGTTCGTTGTCGTGCCATCCGAATCGTTCTGCGAATCCTGCTGCAGCGCATTCGTGCCGTTCTTCTCCTGGATGTCCTTCAGGCTGTTATTCAGGGAGTCAGTTGCGCTGTCTAGTGTTTTGGCGATGAGATTGAGCTGCGTGATGGTGGCGTCCGCCTTACAGCCTTCCGTATCGACCGTGTTCTCTGCGCTGGTGGCCGCGTCCGCGAACGCGTCGATGATGTCGTTCACGCCGAGCGCACCACGGATCAATTTCTGCAGTTCGCTACCGTTTTCGGATGTGTCGAGCACGGCCTTACGGGCCGAGCTGAATTCCGCAAGCGATTGCCGGCATGTGTCCAACGCCTCCTGCCGTTTGTTGTGGTAGACGTACACTCCTGCGCCGCATGCCACAGTGAGCGCCACGACCACGGAAAGGACAATCGGCCAGGTTTTGCGGGGATTGGAAGGCTGTTCAACGGCCTGATACTGATAATCCATATGCGTCCACCCCTTGCGAATCGACGGATGTCATCGTTCTTCGTCTTGTTAACCTCTCCTATTTTACGAGTCCGAAGATGGGAAAAACCTGAATGGACATCCCACGCACACCAACGAAGCGGGGTCGGGTCGCATACCGTCTCTCCGCAGGCGTGCCGCGACCGCATATCCACCACGTCAAGCGATCCTCGTTCTCGCGCGCGTTCGATGGCCATGTCGACGAAATCGACCGGCAGATGTCGTTCGGCGGCGATCTGCCGCACCGTCAATCCTGCCGCAACATCGCCGACGATACGTGTAACGATATCGCCCCGACCATCGTCCTGCGGGCCGACCGTACGTGACGTGAGTCGCCAACCACGTGCAGGAATGTCGAACCGTCCTCTACCGTTCACCATATCAATCGCAATGATTGGAAGGCGATTACGGCGATGACGTAGGCCACGGCCAGACTCAGCGGAACGGAACGCGCCGCGATTTTCGTGCCGAATTGCCGTCGCATTTCCGCGACCGTCGCGAGGCAGGGCGTGTAGGCGAGCGTGAACAGCAGGAAGGCGATGGCTGCGGCCCTGCCATGACCGTATGACGATTGGTCGAACGAGGCGCGCAGCTTCTGTCCCAACGTCCCCTCTCCGGCCTGTTGGGAAGCCGTATCATCCTCTCCGTCCGCGTGATAGGACTGCGACATCGAACCGACCACGACCTCCTTGGCCACGAATCCCGTGATCAACGCGGCCGAGGCATGCCAGTCGTCAAAACCGGCTGGCGCGAACACAGGAGCGGCCGCGTCGGCGAGCATACCATACGCGGATTCATGCACATCGTCGACGTGCGTGAATCGCCTGTGCCGGCGAGCACGGGAATGCCTTGCAACAGCCACAGCGCCGTGATCGTCGAAATGATGATCACGCTGGCTCCACGGATGAAGCCCCACAGCCGCATCAAGGTCACCATCCGCATGACCTATGGCTTCCACCACGTCAGCAGCCTCATCGCGCTCGTCATGCTCCGCTGCGGCGGACTCGACATACACCTACCACAACCAAGAACCTAACCCACGAAAACAGCAGAAGCCCCTCAATTCTTCAATTCCACTACAAAGGTCACATCACGGCATACGCACGCCGACGCGCGTATGCGTGCACGACTCCAGCAACGAGCCGTACCCGCCGTTAGATGGCAGGCTTCAGTATCGTGACGCCATGCGTTAGCGTCACCATGCAACGATAGGAACACACTATTCAATAGTGCATCATGAAGGCGTGACGTTGCCTTGCGCAGGTGCCGTAAGACTCCGCGGACAAAGCAATGAGGCTTCCCCCGCGAGAAGGGAAGCCTCATGCTCCATTCATTCTATTCAGCGATGATGGCGCCTAATCACCGATCATCCTTTGGGGAACAGCGCGTCGAAGGCATGTTCCATCACGGACTTACGGCGGATCACACCGACGAGTCTGCCATCGCCATCCACCACCGGCAGTTTCTTGAACTGCTTCTTGGCGAGGATTCGGGCCACCTCTCCAACATGCTGGTCGGGCGTGGCGGCAACGACCTTACGCGTGGCGATGTCCATCACCTTCTTGCCGGAGAGCGCCTGCACCTTGGAGGCCACGGTTTCGTCGTCGAACACCACCATCGTCGAACCGGTGCCGGTGGGAACCGTACGGGATTCATAGGTGGCAATCGATTTCAGGACATCGCCGTCGCTGACGAAGCCGACGAGCCTGCCATCGCCGTTCACCACGGGAAGGCTGGAGACGTTGAGGCGGATGAACTCGCGCACCACATGCGTGATGTCATCGCTGTCCAGGCAGCTGTAGGGCTGATCGTCCATGATCCGCCGATGGACTGTTCCCGGGCCTGCTTGAACAGGGAGGCGGCGGGGGCCACGTATGCGCCGGCGTAGTGATGCTCGGCGGGCTGGCCTTCAGTGGTTTCGGCCGCGACTTCGGCGGAGGCTTGCGCCTCGTAGGCCTTGGCGTTGCGTGCGGCCTTCTCCTTGGCACGGCTGGCGACGGTGAAGATGCAGATGATCAGGCGACCAGCGAGATGGCGGCGCACAGCAGGTAGGAGAACGCGATGCCGCTGGCCGTGGCGGACTTCACACCCTGGGACATGTGCGAGGCGGTCACGGATGTTTCTGCGGTGACCAGAAGCGAGGTCGCAATGGCTGCCGCGATCTGGCGGCCGGTGTTGGCGATGGCGTTGCCATGGGCGATCATGTCGTTCGGCAAAGCGTTGACGCCCCAAGTGTTGATCGGCATGTTGGCGATAGCCTGACCGGATGCCTGCAATGCGCAGAACACGGCGACAAACAGCACTGATGTCCTGGTGTTGATGGTGCCGAGAAGACCAAGAGAGATGGTCATGAGCGTAAGGCCGCCGATGCCCACGCCGCGCGGGCCGAATTTGTCGAATGCGGCACCGGCGACCGGACTCAGGATGATGCCGACCGCCGCGGCGGGCAGCATGACCATGCCGGTGACGGTGGCGGATTGGCCGAGCACATTCTGGATGAAGATAGGCAACGTCACGTTGGTTGCGGCGACTGCGGCGTTGATCAGAGTGACCAGAATCGCGGAGTTGCGGAAGTTGCGGGTGGCAAGGGTGTCAACGCGCAACAATGGCTCATCGAGCTTGACTTGCTTGTATACGAATGCGACGAAGGCCACAAGACCAACGACGATTGAGATAATGACGACCGGACTGGCCCATCCCATCGTGGAAGCGGACGAGAAGCCATAGAGCAGGCCACCGAACGCGATGGTCGAAAGGATCACGGACAGGATGTTGAGCTTTGGGTTCTTCAACTCGCCGACGTTCTTAAGCATCATCGTGCCTCCGACAAGGATGACCAGTGCCACGACTGCGATGCCAACGAACATTGGGCGCCATCCGAAACTGTCAATCACCAGACCACCGACAACCGGGCCGATAGCCGGGCCGGCGGCCATGACGATACCGGCCATGCCCATGGCGGTGCCGCGCTTATCCGGCGGATAGACGAGCATCGGCACTACGGCGACCAATGGCAACAGCACGCCGGAGCCGGCGGATTGCAGTATGCGTCCGACGAGCAACAGCATGAAATTCGGCGCGACGCACACAGCAGTGTGCCGACCATGAAAGTGGCAAGAGCTCCGGCGAAGAGCTTTCGGGTGGAGAATTTATCAATCAGATAGCCTGAAATCGGCACCATGATGCCCGAGACCAGCATGTAGACGCTGGTCACCCACTGCACGGTGCCGGTGTGATATTGAAATCACGCATCAGTGCCGGCAAGGCCGGTGACATGACGGTCTGGTTGAGCAGCGCGATGAACGAGCCGACGACGATCACGCCCACGACGATGAATCGGGCGTGCGAATCAATAGGCT
>ENA-OQCS01000750-OQCS01000750.1-human-gut-metagenome-genome-assembly--contig:-NODE-750-length-18064-cov-4.789987_pt1 | contig 18064 bp, 18 predicted proteins | sample MGYA00242757_ERZ504575 | MGnify/ENA primary metagenome ERZ504575 (study PRJEB26092, sample SAMD00036297) | human gut metagenome | host: Homo sapiens | study: EMG produced TPA metagenomics assembly of...
AGCGGCATAAGTGAATATGCTTGATTGGTACGGACAGCCAATCTTTTGGTCAGAAATGGGTAACTGTCACGACTGTTAGAAGCCACTTCCATAGGAACTACTGTACCGCATGGGAGGGGTAATTCACAGAAATAGGACGTAACAGCATTTGATACAAACAAATGCTTCTGGTATAATAAAAAGAAAAGAGCATGCACGGAAAGGACACGAAAGAATGAAGAGACGTTTAATCAGCCTTGTCCTTGTATTTATGCTTGTCATGACAGCAGGATGCGGGAAGAAGAGTACAACAAAGAAACTCAAGACAGAAGATCTGGATGAAACAACCCTGCAGGGAATGGCAAAAGATATCACAAAGGAGATGTCCTTAAAGAATAAGATCGGACAACTATTTATGGTATCTGTTTATCAATTAGATGAGGCAGAAAGCAAGAATCAGACAAGCGTGACGAGTCAGATGAAGAAGACATTGAAGAAGTATCCAGCAGGTGGGGTGATCATGTTTGCGAAGAATATCAACACACCTGATCAGACAAAGAAGATGACGGATGAGCTTCAAGATGCCTCCTATATTCCACTATTTATGGCAGTGGATGAGGAAGGTGGACAGGTTTCAAGAGTCGCATCAAATCCCAAGATGAAGATGACAGTATATCCATCTGCACAGGAAGTTGGAAGAACTTACAATAACAAGAAGATCGCGCAGATGGGAAAGACACAGGGAAAGGAATTAAAAGAGCTTGGATTTAATATGAATCTTGCACCAGTCGCAGATGTTTTAACGAATAAGAATAACACAGAGATCGGAGACCGAAGCTTTGGCACAGACTCAAAGAAAGTTGCTGATATTATTACAACACTGGTAAAGAACATGCAGAAACAACAGATCTCAGCGACATTAAAGCATTTTCCAGGAAGTGGACAGACTGGAGGAGACACACACCGCGGAAGCACAGAGACCGATCAGACGATCAATACATTAAGAGATACAGATTTTAAACCATTTAAAGCAGGGATCAAGGCAAAAGCTGATGCAGTGATGGTGTCACATCTGATGCTGTCTAATGTGACAGATGAGAAGGAGCCTTCAAGCCTAAGCAGCAGAGTTGTATCAGATATCCTAAGAGATGAACTTGAATATAAGGGCGTTATCATGACCGATGCGATGAACATGAAAGCGATCACAGATAACTATAGTTCCGGAGAAGCAGCAGTGAAAGCGATTCAGGCAGGAGTTGACCTGATCGTGATGCCGGATAACTATAAAGAAGCATACAAGGCAATTGAGAAGGCACTAAAAAGTGGCAAGATCAAAGAATCAAGAATCGATAAATCTGTAAGAAGGATCATATATACAAAGCTTAAGCGAGGAGAGATCCCTCCAGATACTACATTATTAAAAGAGAATCAATAACAGGGATGCTTGCAGATTTAAAATGAATATGTTACTATCAAAAATGTGTATTTTACAAACGAAACTAAAGATTGTATAACAGAAAGGTCAAAAGATCACGATGAGCAGAGAGAACTTTGATAAGTTGGGAGAAGAATGTGGAGTTTTCGGTATCTACGATTTCGATGGCAATGATGTAGCATCAACGATCTATTATGGATTGTTTGCACTGCAGCATCGAGGTCAGGAAAGCTGCGGAATTGCAGTTTCTGATACGAATGGTCCAAAACGTAATGTCACATCTCAAAAAGGTATGGGATTATGTAATGAAGTGTTTACACCAGATTCCCTTCAGGCATTAAAGGGAGATATCGGTGTGGGGCATGTAAGGTATTCAACAGCAGGAGAGAGTGTTCCTGAGAATGCCCAGCCACTGGTTTTAAATTATGTAAAAGGTACTTTAGGACTTGCACATAATGGTAATCTGATCAATGCAATAGAACTTCGCGAAGAATTAGAAAAGACAGGAGCTATTTTCCAGACAACGATCGATTCCGAAGTTATCGCATATCATATCGCAAGAGAACGCGTGAATACATCATCAATTGAGAAGGCAGTAGCCAGAGCAATGCAGAAGATCAAAGGTGCATATTCCCTGATCGTTATGTCACCAAGGAAACTGATCGGGGCAAGAGATCCATATGGATTTAAGCCATTATGTATCGGTAAGAGAGATAATGCTTATGTATTAGCATCTGAAAGCTGTGCATTAGATACGATCGGAGCAGAATTTATCCGTGACGTGAATCCAGGAGAGATTGTAACGATCACAAAGGATGGAATTCAGTCAGACTGTGATTTATGTCTTCCAAAGGAAAAAACAGCAAGATGTATCTTTGAATACATTTATTTTGCAAGACCAGACAGTGAGATTGACGGAGTTGGGGTATACCACTCAAGAATTCAGGCAGGAAGATACCTCGCACAGGATTCACCGGTAGAAGCAGACTTGGTTGTCGGAGTACCAGAATCAGGAAATGCAGCAGCTCTTGGATATTCCTTAGAGTCAGGAATCCCATATGGAACCGCGTTTGTCAAGAACGGTTATGTTGGAAGAACTTTCATCAAACCAGGACAGAGTAGCCGTGAATCAAGCGTGCAGATCAAGTTAAATGTTTTAAAAGAAGCAGTCAAAGGAAAGAGAGTCATCATGATCGATGATTCCATCGTACGAGGAACAACAAGTGACCGCATTGTGAAGATGTTACGCGATGCAGGAGCGACAGAAGTTCACGTAAGGATCAGTTCCCCACCATTCCTGTGGCCATGCTACTTTGGAACTGATATTCCAGAGAGAGAACAGCTGATCGCATATAACAGATCGATCAACGAGATCTGTGAAGTGATCGGAGCAGATAGTTTAGGATACTTAGGAGAAGAGAGACTTTCACAGATGGTACAGGGATTATCAATCTGTAAAGGATGTTTCACAGGTGAGTATCCAATGAAACCGCCAACAAGAGATATTCGTGGAAATTTTGAAAGATAAGGATAAGGAGATTTTTATGAACGACCGTTACCAGAGCCCATTATCAGAACGTTATGCAAGCAAAGAGATGCAGTACATCTTTCTCCAGACAAGAAGTTTAAGACATGGAGAAAGTTATGGATCGCACTTGCTGAGACAGAGAAAGAATTAGGACTTGATATCACACAGGAACAGATCGACGAATTAAAAGCACATGCAGAAGACATCAACTACGATGTAGCAAAAGAACGTGAAAAATTAGTCCGTCATGATGTTATGTCTCATGTATATGCATACGGAGTACAATGTCCAAAGGCAAAAGGAATCATCCATTTAGGAGCAACATCCTGCTATGTTGGTGATAACACAGACATCATCATCATGACAGAAGCATTAAAGCTTGTCAGAGTAAAATTATTAAATGTGATCAACGAATTATCCAAATTCGCAATGAAATACAAAGATCTTCCAACACTTGGATTTACACATTTTCAGCCAGCACAGCCTACAACAGTAGGTAAGAGAGCAAGCCTTTGGCTGATGGATCTCGTATATGATCTAGAAGATCTTGATCACGTGATCGCTAACATGAGATTATTAGGATCAAAAGGAACAACAGGAACACAGGCAAGTTTCTTAGAGTTATTCGAAGGAAACCACGAAACGATCAAGAAGATTGATGGAATGATCGCCAAGAAGATGGGATTTGACAAATGCCAGCCAGTATCTGGACAGACATACTCTAGAAAAGTTGATTCCCGCGTGATCAACGTATTAAGCCAGATCGCACAGTCTGCTCATAAGTTCTCAAACGACATCAGACTTCTTCAGCACTTAAAAGAAGTAGAAGAACCATTTGAAAAGAACCAGATCGGATCATCTGCAATGGCATATAAGAGAAACCCAATGAGAAGTGAAAGAATCGCTTCCTTAGCAAACTACGTAATGTCAGATGCTATGAACCCAGTATTAGTAGCATCTACACAGTGGTTTGAAAGAACATTAGATGACTCAGCCAATAAACGTTTATCCGTACCAGAAGGATTCTTAGCGATCGATGGTATCTTAGACCTTTACTTAAACGTTGTAGACGGATTAGTTGTATACCCTAAGGTTATCGAAAGCCGCTTAAGAAGCGAACTTCCATTCATGGCAACAGAGAATATCATGATGGATGCAGTAAAAGCTGGTGGAGACAGACAGGAACTTCATGAGAAGATCCGTGTACATTCTATGGCAGCAGGAAAAGTTGTCAAAGAAGAAGGAAAAGCAAACGATCTGTTAGAGAGAATCGCAGCAGACCCAGCATTTGGTATGAACATGGAGCAGTTACAGGCGATCATGAAACCAGAGAACTTCGTAGGACGTGCACCACAGCAGACAGAAGAATTTGTGAATGAAGTGATCAATCCAATTCTGGAAGAGAATAAAGAAGTACTCGGATTAACAGCTGAGATCAACGTATAAAAAGATAAAATTTTAACATAGAAAGAGATGGAAAGATCAAAACAATATAGATTTTTCCATCTCTTTTTGCTGTATTTTAAGAAAAAATTACCAAAAAGCAGGAAATGGGCAGGAGTAGATATAGGAAATTAAGAAAAGGAATGGTATAATAGGTTTAAAACAAATATGTGAGAGCATATGTTAGGGGAAAGTATATGAAGAAATTAAAAACAATCATCCAAAGAAAAAAATGGAATATGATACTTGGGATTTCAGATATCATAATGATGATCATAGCATCATATCTTGCATTATTAACGCGATTTGAATTCTATCCATCACAGATCGCATCGATTTTTTGAAAAATGCTGCAAAATACATGCCGTTGAATCTCTTTTGCAGTATTGTGATCTTTATGGCATATCGATTGTATTCAACGCAATGGAAGTATGCAGGAGTCTCCGATTTTATTAATGTCGTTAAAGCAGCTGTGATCGCAGCAGCTTTCCAGCTGATCGGAATTTATATGTTACAATGGGAGATACCAAGAAGTTACTATTTCTTGTATTTGGTATATCTGCTGTTGGGAATGTTTTTTATCCGATTACTTGTCCGATTGATTCAGGGAAGTGAACCACTCAAAGTGAATGATATTGGCAAGAAGAAAGTTCCGGTAATGTTGATCGGAGCAGGAGAAGCAGGAAGCATCATTTTAAATGAGATCAAAAAGAGTACATATGTGACTAAAACGATCCGTTGCATCATAGATGATGATCCAGCGAAGAAAGGAACATATTTATCTGGGATACCAGTGGTTGGCAATCGTAATACGATCCTGCGCAATGCAGTTAAATTTGATGTTGAAGAGATCATTTTGGCAATTCCGACAATAGAACCCAAGGACCGCAAGGACATCCTTGAGATCTGCAAGCAGACAGGATGCCGTCTGAGTATTCTTCCGGGTTTATATCAGCTGATTAACAGTGAAGTTACAGTATCTGCTCTAAGAGAAGTAGAGATTGAAGATCTGCTTGGAAGAGAGCCAGTGAAAGCCAATCTTCCATCAATCATGAGCTATGTCAAAGACAGAGTCGTATTTGTCACAGGGGGAGGCGGATCGATCGGAAGTGAGATCTGCAGACAGATCGCAAGATATCAGCCGAAGAAGTTAGTGATCATTGATAATTATGAGAACAACGCCTACGAGATCCAGATGGAATTAAAGAGAACACATCCAGAACTAGATCTGAAAGTATTGATCGTATCTGTCCAGAATCATCTGCGAATACACAATATTTTCGAAGATTATAAGCCTGATATCGTATTTCATGCAGCAGCACATAAGCATGTGCCATTGATGGAAGACAGCCCGCATGATGCGATCAAGAACAATGTATTTGGTACATTTAACATAGCCAAAGAAGCAGGAATGAGCGGCGTAAAGAGAATGGTACTGATCTCCACGGATAAGGCAGTAAGACCGACAAATATCATGGGCGCTTCCAAGCGGATCTGTGAGATGGTCATTCAATACATGAACAGCTTATACGATACAGAATATGTTGCTGTAAGATTTGGAAATGTTCTTGGGAGTAACGGAAGTGTCGTTCCGTTGTTCAAGAAGCAGATTGCCAATGGTGGTCCGGTAACAGTTACACATCCAGAGATCATCCGATACTTTATGACGATCCCAGAAGCCGTCAGTCTGGTGTTAGAAGCAGGAGCTTACGCAGAAGGCGGGGAAATATTTATCCTTGATATGGGAGAACCAGTCAAGATCTTAGATCTTGCGAAGAATATGATCCGTTTATCAGGACTTACACCAGGAGAAGATATAGAAATCCAGTTTACTGCTTAAGACCAGGGGAGAAGCTGTATGAAGAACTTCTGATCGATGAGGAGAATAAAAAAGAGACAAAGAACAAACGAATTTTCATTGGAAGTCCAAGGATGATGGAGACAGAACAATTTAGTGAACTGATCGCTGAATTAGATCATGCGGCATTTTCTGAAGATCCGAATATTCGTGAAGTTGTAAAAAGATTAGTTCCAGAGTATACATATAAACAGACAAATCAACAGACAAAATGACAGGGGGATGAGACAGCATGAAAGAACGTATATATATGGCATCACCAACGATGCATGGGGAAGAACAGAAGTTTGTGCAGGAAGCATTGACACCAACTGGATCGCACCACTTGGGCCAAATGTCAATGGCTTTGAACGTGAGATGGAAGCGTATACAGGAATCGCACACTGCAGTGCACTAAGCGCAGGAACCGCAGCACTGCATCTGGCGGTGAAATTATTAGAAGTCGGGGAAGGAGATACCGTGATATGTCCTTCGCTGACTTTTGCTGCAACAGTGAATCCAGTCGCCTACGAAAAAGGCAAGATCGTATTCGTGGATTCTGAACCAGAGACATGGAATATGTCACCACAGGCATTGAAAAGAGCATTGGAAGAACATAAAGAAGCAAAAGCAGTGATCGTTGCACACCTTTATGGAACACCAGCCAAGGTAGACGAGATCAAAGCAATCTGTGAAGAATATAAAGTTCCACTGATCGAAGATGCTGCAGAAAGTCTGGGAGCAACATATAAAGGAGTCCAGACAGGAAGATTCGGAGTCATGGCAGGATTTTCATTCAATGGAAATAAGATCATCACGACATCAGGCGGTGGAATGATCGCATCAGAGAATGAAGAATACATCAAGCATGCAACATTCCTGGCAACACAGGCAAAAGAACCAGTCCGACATTATGAACACAAGGAGATCGGATATAACTACCGAATGTCTAATATCACAGCGGGAGTTGGAAGAGGACAGCTTCTGCATCTGGATGAACACATTGCGAAGAAAAAAGCAATCTATGAGACATACAAAGATGCTTTCAAGGATTATAAACAAGTGCATATGAATCCATATGAAACATGCAGTGAACCAAACTTCTGGTTATCATGCATGACGATCGATGAAGACAGTAAGACAAAACCATTAGATATCATAGAAGCTTTGGAAAGAGAGAATATCGAAAGCCGTCCGATCTGGAAACCATTACATCAACAACCAGTATTTAAAGGGTGCGAATTCTATTCTCATTACGAAGATGATAAGAAGCCAGTATCAGAAGATATCTTTGACTGCGGATTATGTCTTCCAAGTGATATTAAGAATACAAAAGAAGATATGGATCGGATCATAGGAATCATAAGATCCGTACTGGACCGATAAGAACAAAATGTAAACGGAGTATATATAAAGATGTATCACAAATATATCAAACGATTTTTTGACATCATATTGTCACTGTGCTGTATCATTGTATCAAGCCCGATCCTGCTTGTTACAGCACTGTTAGTAAGGATCAAATTAGGGAGCCCCGTGATCTTCAAACAAGAAAGACCGGGATATCATAACGAAATATTTACACTCTACAAGTTCAGAAGTATGACAGACGCCGTCGATGAGAATGGGGATCTGTTACCAGACAAAGAACGTCTTCCAAGATTTGGACAGATGTTAAGATCCACAAGTCTTGATGAATTACCTGAATTCTTCAACATCTTATTTGGACATATGAGTTTTGTCGGGCCAAGACCACTATTGAAGCAATACATAGATTTCTACAGTGCAAGACAGAAACGACGTGCAGATGTAAGACCAGGACTGACTGGACTTGCACAGGTGAATGGGAGAAATGCCATCAGCTGGGAAGAAAAGTTTGAATTCGACCTTGAATATGTGGATAGCATTTCATTTCTTACCGACATCAAGATCATATTAAAGACTGTGACCAAAGTCTTAAAAAGAGCAGGGATCAGTGCACAGGAATCTGTGACAATGTATGCCTTTCAGGGAACAAAGAAAGACCAGTTTTCCAAATACAAGAAAGCAGGACACTTAAAGATCTTATTTTCAAGCGTGGCAGATCAGGTCGAATTTATCGATACCTTCCGCTATGCTGCCGGCAGATTAGGGTGAAAGTAACATTTGTCGGCTGTGATCATTCACTGGAAGCACCAGCATTATATCGCTGCCATAAGCACTATCAGGTTCCACAGCCAGGGGAAGAAGGTTATGTCACAGAACTCTTACATATTTGTAAACAGGAGAAGATTGGTCTGCTCATTCCAAGAACAGAAGAAGACGTCTTTATCCTGTCACAAAGAACTAGTGAATTTGAAGCTGTTGGAACAGAAGTTCTCATTGCAAATGAAGAATTAGCTCTGCTGTGCAGCAACAAACGCTGGACAGCTCGTTTTTTGAAGAATGTGGTCTTAACGCACCACAGGTTGTAAGCAGTGCCAATGACTATACACAAGGATACCCAGCAATGTTTGCAGTATTGGATGAGATGGACAATCTGGAGAAAAGCATCATGATCCATGACGAACAAGAATTAAGTTTTCATGCATCAAAATACGAGAATTATACGATACGTCCATTTTTAAATGGGAAGATGTATGAGATCGACGTATTCTGCAATCTAGACGGAAGCCCGGTTTACATCACACCAAGAGCAAAGGAAGAAGTCGAGGGAAAAGAAAGTGCAAGATACAGAGTTGTAAGAGATCACAAGATCGTAGAAGAAGCAAAGAAAGTGATAAAGAAATTAAGACCATCCGGATGGATGACGATCTTTATGCTTCGTGAAGAACATACAGACAAAGATTATTTTATCCGAATGGAACCATGGTATCATCAGGCAAGCACCGTATCGATCAAGCAGGAGCCGACGCACCATATGCAGCACTCTCCATGATGTTAGGTGAGTCAATGGAATACAAAGAGGATGCAGCCGATGACAATGTCATTTTCACAAGATTTGAAAAAAGCGTATGTTTAAATACAAGAGAAGAACCGATTGTAGAGATTCATGATTTTAAAGAGCTGTATCATTTAGATGAAGGAATTGGTTCGGTGATTTTTGATCTGGATGATACATTATATTCAGAGAAAGATTATATACGAAGCAGTTTCCGAGTGGTAGAACGAATGCTTCCAGAAGTGAACAATATCTTTAATAAGTTATGCGCAGCACTGGAAAAAGGGCAGCCGCCACTGGAAACGGTATTAAAAGATGCAGGAATGTATTCAGATGAATTATTATTAAAATGCAGAGAAGCCATCAGGGACCATAAACCAGAGATTGCATTGTATGAAGGAGTCAAAGAATTATTCTTTGAACTACACACAAAAAAGCGAAGTATCGGGATCTTGATCGATGGAACACCAAAAGTACAACGAGCCAAGATAGAAGCCCTGGGGTTAGATAAAATGGCAGACGAGATACTGATCACAGACGAACTTGCAGGACATGGAAATGTCATGGAATTCAGGAAACCAAATGATCTTCCATTTCTGATCATGAGAAAACGATTAGAAATACCATGCAGGAACATGGCATTTGTCGGAGATGATATCGAGAAAGATTTTATTGCACCGAAAGCATTAGGAATGGAATGCTATTGGAAGAAGAATGAGGATGGGTTATATGAGTAAAGAACCAAAGATAAAACCGATCGTGATCGTTGGAGCCGGTGGTATGGGAAGAGATACTCAGTGGCTGATCGAACGGATCAATGAAGAAGAACCAACATATGAGATTCTTGGATACATAGACGATGGAATCCAGCAAGGCAGCATCATAGATGGCTATCCGATTCTTGGAGGAATGAAATACCTCGAAGAATACGACAAAGAACAAAAACTTGCTGTTGCCTTCGCTATAGGCAATGCAAAAGTCCGTGAAAAACTCGTTTTAAAATGTCTGCCAAATCCAAACTTATGGTATCCTAATCTGATCGATCCATCCGTGATCACATCACAAAGAGTGCATCTAGGACAAGGAAATATCATTTGTACATCCGTTATTATGACAACGAATATAGAGATCGGTAATTTTAACCTGATCTGCAACCGAAGTATCGTCGGGCATGATGATGAGATCGGAGATTATAATACCCTGTATCCAGGAGTTTTACTGTCAGGAGATGTCCATTTAAAGACCGAGACAGAGATCGGCACAGGAAGCCAGATCATACAAGGACTGCATATCACAGACGAAGTGATCATGGGAGCAGGAAGTACAGTGATCGAAGATATCAACGAAGCAGGAACTTATGTTGGAGTACCAGTGAGAAGAGTAAACGATGAAGAATAAGAAGATATTAATTTTAGCAAACCTAGACGTAGGATTATACAAATTCAGAAAAGCCCTGATTAAAGAACTCATAGATCAAGGAAATGAAGTCTATATATCCCTGCCAAAAGGAATGTTAGTACAGAATTTAAAAGAAATGGGATGTCATTTTATCGAAACACCGGTAGATCGAAGAGGGATCAATCCAGCAACAGATCTTAAACTGATGATGAGATACTTTAACATCTTAGGCAAGATAAAGCCAGACCTTGTGATCACCTACACGATCAAACCAAACATCTACGGAGGGATCGCAGCAAGATTCAAAAGAATTCCATATGCAGTCAATATCACAGGATTAGGAACTGCATTTCAGAATGAAAATATGATCAAGAAACTCGTCGTATTTTTATATAAACTATCCTGCAAAAAGGCAAAAACAATCTTCTTTGAAAATGAAGGAAATAAGCAGGTGTTTATAGAAAATAATATTATCAAAGAATCCAGATCATGCACCCTCCCAGGAGCAGGGATCGACCTTGATGAATACAAGATGACACCATACCCAGAAGAATCAAGAAACATCCGGTTCTTGTTTATCGGACGTGTGATGAAAGAAAAAGGAGTCGAAGAACTGTTCAAAGCAGCAAAGAACATTAAGAAGATCTACCAGAAGTATCATTCGATATCGTCGGACCAATGGAAGATGATTACAAAGAACGAATTCAGTCATTGGTCAGAAATGGGATCATTTATTATTATGGCTATCAGGAAGATGTCAAACCGTTCATTAAGAAATGTGACTGCTTTGTATTACCATCGTATCATGAAGGCATGGCAAATACACTGTTAGAATGTGGAGCGATGGGAAGACCACTGATCACAAGCAGGATTCATGGGTGTATGGAAGCTGTAAGAGATGGCGAGAATGGGTATCTGGTGGATGTGAAGGATGTTAAGGGATTGGAAGAGAAGATGATGGAATTTATTGAACTTTCCTATGAAGAGAAGAAACAGATGGGAGAGAAGTCACGAGAAGTGATAGAGAAGAGGTTTGATAAGGAGAAGGTTGTTGAGATGACTTTGGAAGGATTATTTAGATAGTAACTAATAAGTTATAAAAATAGTTAGGGAGTTGAATTAATAAAATGGGAGAACCAATCAGAGTATTACAAGTTGTCACTCACATGAACCGTGGTGGACTTGAAACAATGCTTATGAATTATTATCGAAATATAGATAGGAATAAAATTCAGTTTGATTTTCTGACACACAGACCAGAAAATGAAAAGAAAGATTATGACGATGAAATCAGAAGTTTAGGCGGAAAGATTTATCATATGCCAGTATTGAATCCTTTTAGTCTAAGTTATATGAGAAGTCTGGATCAATTCTTTAAGGAACATAAAGAATATAAGATTGTACATTCTCACTTAGATTGTTTGAGTGCATATCCACTAAAAGCAGCGAAGAAAAATGGAGTGCCAGTAAGAATTGCCCATAGTCATAATACAAGTCAAGAAAAGAATTTGAAATATTTGATCAAAGATTATTCAAAGAAACAGATTCCAAAATATGCGACACATTTATTCGCATGTGGAAAAGAAGCTGGTAAATGGATGTTTGGAAAACATAAATTTCAGATTATGAATAATGCGATTGATGCAAAGAAGTTTATTTATAATGAAGAAGTGAGAAAGCAAAAAAGAGTTGAACTTGGAGTGGAAGATAAATTTGTGATTGGGCATGTTGGGAGATTTAATCTTCAGAAGAATCATGAGTTTTTAGTCAAACGTTTTGCTGATTTTGCGAAGACAAATGAGGATGCTGTTTTAGTTCTGATTGGAAATGGAGAATTGCAGGAAAAGATTAAGGAGATGGCAAAGGAATATGGAATTGAAACAAAAGTTAAATTTCTTGGTTTGAGAGAGGATATTCCGCAATTATTACAAGCAATGGATCTGTTTTTGTTTCCATCGTTGTTTGAAGGACTTCCAGTGACATTAGTGGAAGCGCAGGCAGCAGGACTTCCATGTGTGATATCAGATATGATCACGGATGAGATTATGATCACAGATCAGATCAGCAAAGTATCTCTTAGTGGGAATACAAGTCTTTGGAATCAGGAAATTGCTAAATACAGATATTCAAAAAGAAAAAATACAATAGAAGATATCATAGAACATGGATTTGACATAGAAAAGAATGCAAGATGGTTAGAGGAGTTTTATACGAATGGAAAATGAAATCATATTAACAGTATTTACCCCTGCATACAACAGAGCACATACTTTACATAGATGTTATGAAAGTCTATGCAGACAAAAATGTAAGCAGTTTAAATGGCTGATCATAGATGATGGATCAAGTGATAATACAAAAGATTGGTAGAAAGCTGGATAAAGGAAGACAGTGGTTTTGAGATTATCTATCATTACAAAGAAAATGGCGGAATGCATACTGCACATAATGCTGCATATCAATTGATTGATACAGAATTAAATGTGTGTATTGATTCCGATGATTATCTTGCTGATGATGCAGCAGAGAAGATTATTACATTCTGGAAAAAATATGGAAGTAATAAATATGCAGGAATCATAGGATTAGATGCAGATTTCAATGGGAAGATCATTGGAAAAAGATTTCCCAAAGATTTAAAAAGTACAACATTATCTGGTTATTATCAAGCAGGTGGATCTGGAGATAAAAAATTAGTATATCGAACGGATGTCATTACAAAATATCCAGAATATCCAGTGTTTGAAGGAGAAAAATATGTAGGACTCAATTATAAATATCTTCTTTGCGATCAGGAATATGAACTGCTTGTTATGGATGAAATATTATGCAATGTGGAATACCAAGCAGATGGATCAAGTGCTAATATGTTCCGACAGTATTTAAACAATCCAAAGGGATTTGCGTTTTTACGAACTGTTTATATGAAATATGATAAGACATTCAAAAGAAAGTTTATGAATTGTATTCATTATGTATCAAGCAGTATAATTAGTAAAAATAAAAAATTTTTAAAAGAAAGTCCAGAAAAAGGATTAACAATCTTAGCAATCCCATTTGGAATCGCATTGACATTTTATATAAAGCAACAGGTTAAAAAGATGAATTAATAGTAAAAGAGGTTATAGGATATGACAGTCTGGTGGATAACATTATTTAGTACGTATTTCTTGTGTCTGTTTGCAAGAATGAGTGGAAAGTATAAATATGTAAAAGGTGAGAGAGTATTTCGCGCAAATGTTATATTTGCGGGGATGGCTTGTGCTGTTTTGATATTTGTGTCTGGGTTTCGTGAAGGTATTGGAGATACATATACATATAGAAATTTATTTAAAAAAGTACCAGCTAATTTTATATCATTTGTAAAACATCCAACAATTAAAGACGATAGTGGCTTTTATGCAATTGTGGCTTTTATTAAACAATTTATATCTAATGATTCACAAATGGTTTATTATGTTTAGCAATTATAACCGTAGGATTGATTTTTTTAACATATTATAAAAATACAGATATGATTGAGATGGCAGTATTCTTGTTTATTACATCGGGATGTTATCTTGTTACAATGAATGGGTTGAGACAATATTTAGCATCAGCAATTTTATTTTTTTGTTTTCCCATGATACATAAAAGACAATGGCAATTTTATCTTCCAATTGTTCTATTATGTTCTAGAATTCATCAATCAGCTTTAATATTTCTAATTTTATATTTTATTGTAGACAATCCAGCATGGGGAAATACAACGAAATGGATAGTATTTATCGGTGTATTTTTGTTTGTAACATATCCAATAACAGGTCCGATGTTAGCTAATATATTGGGCGAAACACAGTATGGAAATTATAAGGAAGCTTTGATATCAATGGAGCAGGTGCCAATATGTTACGTGTTTTAGTTATGTCTGTACCTGTAGTATTGTCATATTTAGGAAAGGATTATCTTAGAGGAAAAGAAAAATATTATAATATTATTGTTAATTTTCAGTTATAAATTTAATAGCTATTTTATTGGCTACAAGTTTTGGATTTATGCAAGATTTAATATGTATTTTTCTGTTTATATGGTTTTCTTATTGATATGGTGTATTAAATATTTATTTGATGAAAAAACGAAAAATTAGTTTATCTTATGTGCATGGGATGTTATACAATATATTATTTTTATGAAATGCATATGAGTTTAGGTTATGGAGCAGAATATCATCATTTTATACAATCAATAGGAATAGGGTTATAATTATGAAAAAAGTATTATTTTTAATTCCAACATTAGCTCATGGAGGAGCAGAAAAGGTATTAGTAAACTTGGCAAATAATTTAGATAAAAAAAGTATGATGTAACAGTTCATGTTATGTTTGACGGTGGTGCAAATAAAGAATTTTTAAAATCGCATATTCATTATAAATACATGTTTAAAAAAATTTTTAGAGGGTCCGCAATTTTATTTAGCATGATAAAGCCTGAATTATTATACAAGCATTTAGTTAAGGAACAATATGATATTGTAGTGTCTTATTTGGAAGGTGCAACTGCAAGAATTGCTTGTGGATGTAAATCAAAGAAGTATCTTGGATACATATAGAAATGTTAGATGAAAAAGCGTTTACGTTAGGATTTAAATCGAAACAAGAAGCATTGAAATATTATAATTCGTTTGACCGAAATGTTTGTGTGTCTAATACTGTGAAGGAAAAATTTTGTGATTTTGGAGTAAATCAAGACAAAACAATTGTATTGTATAATACAAATGAAGATCAGGAAATTAAGGATAAATCAGAAGAGTCAGTAGATGATGTAGTGTTTAATAAAAATGTAATTAACATGGTATCAGTAGGAAAATTAGTTCCGTCTAAAGGATATGATCGATTATTGAGGATACATAATAAATTAATAAAAGAAGGGTTTGCAATACATACCTATATTTTGGGAATTGGAGAATATGAAGAGGAATTTAGAAAGTTTATAAAAGAAAATGACTTAGAAGATTCTTTTACTTTGCTTGGGTATAAGAAAAATCCTTATAAATATGTGAAAAATTGTGATCTATATGTATGTTCTTCAAGAAGAGAAGGCTTTAGTACAGCAGTAACAGAGTCCTTGATTGTAGGCACGCCAGTTATCAGTACAGAATGCTCAGGGGCAGTAGAATTATTGGGAGAGCATGATGAATATGGTGTAGTTGTTGGAAATAATGAGGAGGCATTATATGAAGGGATAAAAGATTTATTATCCAATAAAGAAAAGATTCAGTATTATCATGAAAAAGCGATGGAAAGAGCGCTATTCTTTAAGAAAGAAACCAGAGTCAGGGAAGTTGAAGAAATGTTTGAAGAATTATAAATATTCTTATGAATAAAGGGGGAATTCTAAATGGGTTTCATAAAAGAAATTTTATACCGATTAAGAGGGGAATATACAACAGAAAAATTAATATCTATGGGAACTAAGATAGGAAAAAATTTTAAAAGACTACATGGGGTGATTTTAGATCCATCGCATTGTTGGTTGATTGAAATTGGGGATAATGTAACTATGGCACCACGAGTTCATATTTTATGTCATGATGCCAGTACAAAGGTACATTTGGGATATACAAAGATTGGGAAAGTAAAGATTGGAAACAATGTATTCGTCGGAGCAGAAAGTGTGATCATGCCCAATGTAACATTAGGTGATAACGTAATTGTCGGAGCAAACAGCACGGTAACAAAATCATTCCCAGATAATGTTGTGATTGCAGGAAGTCCGGCAAAGATTATTGCTAAAACAGACGAATACCTGAAGAAACAGAAAGAACAAATGGAAATTGCACCATGTTATGACGAAGATTTTACTTTGAGAGGCAATCTCACAGAAGAAAAGAAACAGCAGATGCAGAAGGAATTGGAAGATAAGATAGGATACGTGGATTAGAAAATATGGACGAGAAATTAGTAAGTGTGATTATACCAGCATATAACATTGAAGATTATATTGGGCGATGCTTAGATTCTGTACTTTCACAGACATATAAGAATTTGGAGATTATCGTGATAGATGACGGATCAAGCGACCGTACAGGGAGATTCTTGATGATTACGAGAAAAAGAATCATAGAATGAAGTCATACATAAAGAAAATGGTGGTGTATCATCAGCAAGAAATATAGGAATTGATAGAGCAAATGGAGACTATATTGGTTTTGTAGATGGAGATGATCGGGTTGATCCAAAGTTATTTGAAACACTAGTAAAACTGATTAATGAGGAAAATGCAGATATCGCACATTGTGGATATCAGATGGTATTTCCTGATCGTGTGGATTATTATTATAATACAGGAAAAAGAATTATACAGACAAAAGAGCAAGGCTTGAAAGACCTGTTAGCAGGAGAGAGGATAGAACCTGCCTTATATAATAAACTATATAAAAGAGAGTTATTCGAGAATGTCCGTTTAAATGAGAATCTAAAAATAAATGAAGATTTGGATGTAAATTACCGCTTATTTAAAAAAAAGTCAGAAATCAATTTACTACGATCTGCCATTATATTCTTACATGATTCGAAAAAATTCAGCAACAGGATCAAACACTGTGATTCAAAAAAATGAAGATTCTTTAAAAGTTTTAGAACAGATTAAAAATGATTGCAAAAGTGAAAAAGAAATTTATAGTATTGCATACAGAAGATATGTTTATTTACTGATGGCGATTTGTCGAATGGATATAGATCAGATAACATATCAGAAGTCCAAAAGAGATATTCTAAAGAAAGAATTGAAAACAAAAGATTTTAAACAATATATATCATCCAAATTAAAAATTATGAGTTGGTTATCTTGTTATTTCCCAGCAATCATAAAATTAATTTATAAAGCTTATGATTTAAAAACAGGAACATCAAAGAAATATAAAGTAGATGAAGGATAAATTATGGAAGAATTGATCAGTGTAATTGTACCAATTTATAAAGTGGAAGCGTACTTAGAACGATGTATAGGGAGTATCGTAAATCAGACATATCAAAATCTTGAAATCATTCTGGTGGATGATGGATCTCCAGATTCATGCCCTGACATTTGTGATGCCTGGAAAGAAAAAGATGATCGAATCAAGGTTATACATAAAAAAAATGGTGGTTTGTCTGATGCAAGAAATGCAGGAATGCAGATTATGACAGGAACTTATATATCTTATATTGATAGTGATGATTGGGTTGCAAATGATATGTATGAAAAGATGATGTATGCAATTAAAAAGAATGATGCAGACATTTGCGAGTGTCAGTTTGAAAAGACAGCAGGAATTGTGAAAAGTAATAAAGAACAGAAGACAGATAAAGTGACAATCTTAAAGAAAGAGGAAGCACTGAAAGCCGTGGTAGAAGAAAAAATAAAGCCTGTGGTATGGAATAAAATATACAAGCGTGAGATTGTAGATCAATTATATTTTGAAAAAGGAAAATATAATGAAGATGAATTTTGGACATATCAGGCGGTGGAAAGGGCAGAAAAGATCGTACAGATTGAGGAGGTTGG
>ENA-OQCS01000751-OQCS01000751.1-human-gut-metagenome-genome-assembly--contig:-NODE-751-length-18060-cov-2.532147_pt1 | contig 18060 bp, 24 predicted proteins | sample MGYA00242757_ERZ504575 | MGnify/ENA primary metagenome ERZ504575 (study PRJEB26092, sample SAMD00036297) | human gut metagenome | host: Homo sapiens | study: EMG produced TPA metagenomics assembly of...
AAGAAGCTATACTCAAGTCGACAGAGGATTGATTGAGAGAATCAGAAAGCTTTGAAAAATATTGAGACGTATCATGAAAACAGAGACAGTACAGTTGGTTTGACAGTAAACCTGACGGAACGATCCTTGGTCAGAAAGTGACGGCTCTCGATCGGGTAGGCGTATATGTGCCGGGAGGGAAAGCTGCATACCCTTCTTCGGTTCTTATGAATATCGTTCCGGCAAAAACAGCGGGAGTAAGAGAAATCATAATGGTTACTCCGCCCGGAAAAGACGGAAAAGTAACTCCCACCACACTTGTTGCGGCAAAAGAAGCCGGAGCGGATAAAATCTATAAAGTCGGAGGCGCGCAGGCGATTGCCGCTCTTGCTTACGGAACGGAAAGCATATCGAAAGTAGATAAGATCGTCGGCCCGGGGAATATTTATGTCGCACTGGCAAAAAAAGGCGGTATATGGTCATGTTAGTATTGACTCTATCGCAGGTCCGAGTGAAATACTCGTGCTTGCAGATGAAACGGCGAACCCGCGTTATGTTGCCGCAGATCTTTTGTCTCAGGCGGAACATGATGAAATGGCAAGCGCGATTTTAGTGACAGTAAGTATGGAATTGGCAGAGAAAGTTTCCGAGCAGACAGAACTTTTTATCAGTCAATTATCACGGGGAGAGATTATCAGAAAATCTCTCGATAATTACGGACATATTCTCGTGGCGGATACAATGGATGAGGCGATTGACGCCGCAAATGAAATTGCATCAGAGCACCTTGAAATCATGACTGCATCCCCATTTGAAGTGATGACAAAGATCCGAAATGCAGGCGCTATATTTATCGGGGAAAATTCAAGCGAACCGCTTGGCGATTATTTTGCGGGACCGAATCATGTTCTTCCGACAAACGGAACTGCAAAATTTTTCTCTCCTCTTTCTGTAGATGATTTTATTAAAAAATCAAGTATTATTTCCTACTCAAGGGAAGCACTTGAAAAAATTCATTCGGATATCGAACGGTTTGCCGAAGCTGAACATTTGACAGCTCATGCAAATTCGATAAAGGTTCGTTTTGAATCAGAACGAGGAGAGTAATATTATGAGTGAAAAAACAAACGTATAGCGGTTTGCACGCGAAAAACAAAAGAGACAGATATCACCTTGTCTGTTAATTTAGACGGTCAGGGGAAAAATAAAATAGATACGGGGATTGCTTTTTTTGATCACATGCTTGACGGATTTGCCAGACATGGACTGTTTGATCTTGAGGTAAAAGTAGACGGAGATCTTGAAGTGGACAGTCATCATACAATAGAAGATGTGGGAATTGTCCTTGGAACAGCAATTAAAAAAGCGCTCGGAGATAAGGCCGGAATTAAAAGATATGGTTATTTTATTCTTCCGATGGATGAAGTGCTTGCTCTTTGTGCAGCAGATCTTTCGGGACGTCCTTATTTTAAGTTTGACGCCGGATTTACAACAGACAAATTAGGGACAATGGATACAGAAATGGTGAAAGAATTTTTCTATGCCGTTTCTTATAGTGCACAGATGAATCTGCATTTGAAAATTTTAGACGGAGGAAATAACCATCATATGGCAGAAGCGCTTTTTAAAGCGTTTGGAAAAGCGCTTGATATGGCAGTGTCTCCGGAGCCTAGAATGACAGAAATATGGTCTACAAAAGGGGCTTTATAACAAACGACTGACTCAATGCCGTTTCGTACAAATAAAAAATTAGGAGAATAATCATGAGTTATAAAAGACTGACTCCCTGCATTTTTATTGCGGGAGGTAAGGCGGTAAGATGGTTTGACGACCGCACTGTATTGACAGAGGATGTAATTGCGCTTGCTAAGCAATATAATGCAAACGGAGCAGATGAACTGCTTGTATTTGATCTTTCAGATTCTGATGAAGATCATGAAGAATCCATCGATCTGATCAAAAAAATAAACCGGATCATCAGTATTCCGATGGTTGCGGGAGGAAATATACGAAGAGCAGAGGATGTTAAAAAACTTCTTTATGCGGGTGTAAAACGTGCGATGTTGAATTTTTCAAAAAAAGTTTCCATCGATTTAATTAAAGAAGTTCCTTACGTTTCGGAAAAGAAAAAATAGCAGTATCTTTAAATGATTTTGACACGCTTTTTAAACAACAGCATTTAATAGAACAATATAGTTCTGAGATCGTGTTCATGCACCGTCTTGATCTGAATTCTGTTGTAAATGTAACGGAAATCCCGTGCGTTGTTGTAACAGATACAATGGATGAAAGCGAAATATTGCGGATTTTAAAAAGCAACGGTGTAAAGGGCGTATCCGGAATGTTTATCAGCAGTGTCGATATGGATTTTAACGACTTTAAAGAAGTGTGTATGCGAGCCGGAATTAAAATGACTTCGTTTGAAAGCATGATGGATTTTTCCGAGTTTAAGTTAAATTCTGACGGTCTGATCCCGGTAATCGTACAGGATTACAAGACAAACGAAGTTCTGATGATGGCATATATGAATGAAGAGGCGTTTGATCATACAGTAAAAACAGGTCGTATGACATATTACAGTCGAAGCAGGAATGCACAGTGGGTAAAGGGTGAGACGTCCGGACATTTTCAATATGTGAAGTCATTATCTGTCGATTGTGATAAAGATACTTTACTTGCAAAAGTCGATCAAGTCGGCGCTGCCTGCCATACAGGCAACAGATCCTGCTTTTATACAACGATCGTCGGCACTGATTATGATGCAAAAAATCCTCTTCAAGTATTTGAATCCGTATATAATACGATTGTTGACAGAAAGCAGAATCCAAAAGAGGGTTCCTATACAAATTATCTGTTTGAAAAAGGAATTGATAAAATTTTAAAGAAGGTAGGAGAAGAAGCTACAGAAATCGTTATTGCAGCAAAAAACCCGAATCCCGAAGAAATTAAATATGAAATTTCGGACTTCCTTTATCATGCGATGGTACTCATGGTAGAACGGGGAGTTACGTGGGAAGATATTACAAGTGAACTGGCAGACAGATAAGGCGATTACGTCTTTAGAAACCGGTATAGAAAAGAATCTAAAAGCATAAGATGTTGTAAAAACAATGTCTTATGCTTTGTATGGCGAAAAACCTTGCGTTTCCCGAAATTTTAACAATCGCTTTCAATTCTGGAATGTATCTTTAGGTTTCGGCGGTTTATCTGCTTTGGAATGCAATACAAAAAATCAAAAGAAGAGAGACAGAGGGGAAAAACAGTATGAATGATGCTCAGTTAAGAAGAAGAGAACTTCTTCGACAAACGAAACAGCTCTATGGTGAACGTGAAACTGTTCCTCCGATTCATCCTCGTTATGGCAATTTATGTAAAGAACAAGACGAAGGCGGTGAAGAAGCAGGCGGAAGCTTTTATATGCGGCTTGTAATCTGTATTCTCTGTTTCATCTTCTTTGTATATATGGATCAAAATCATGCGGAAGTAGCTAATGTAAACAGTACAAAAATCATAAATGAAATTGAACGGGATGTGGAGCTGGAAGCCGTGAAGGAAGTATGGGAAAATTTTGAATGATAACTATTTATTCAGCTGATTTACCTGAAAATTTATATTAAAACGAAAAGAGTTGTATACAATGCTGACTGCGAAATCATAGCTTTTACTTTGGAGTTTTTGTCTAAGAACACCAGCACCGATTGATTCCGATTGACGAAAGATATTTGCTTGAAGTTCTTCCCTAAAATGTATATAATGATGTAGATTGGATGATTCAATCACATAGAAGATGTTTCTGTAATGTTGTATCGTCTTGTATAAATACGAAAAACAACATAAAAAATATCGATTTTTCCCTTTGAAAAGTCCAAAATAGGTTCGTAAGAATTTATAAAATATATACAAAAACAGGAAGGAAATATATGAGAAAGCTTGCTTTAGATGATGAAATATTACTAAGTATCGAAAAACCTGCCGGTATATCGGGAATGAAGTAAACTCGATAATGAAAAATAAAAATGAGGTGGATATCCGTTTCGCCATGTGTTTTCCGGATGTTTACGAGATCGGCATGTCGCATCTCGGCATTCAGATTTTGTATGATATGTTTAACAGAAGAGACGATGTTTGGTGTGAACGCGTCTATTCTCCGTGGACAGATCTTGATACAATTATGCGTAAAGAGGGAATTCCGCTTTTTGCATTAGAGTCACAAGATCCGATCAGAGAATTTGACTTTTTAGGAATTACGATCCAATTTGAAATGTGCTATACAAATATTTTGCAGATTTTAGAGTTGAGCCAAATTCCTCTGCATTCATGTGACCGCGCGGAAAATGATCCGATTGTGATCGGTGGAGGTCCATGTGTCTATAACCCGGAACCTCTTGCGGAATTTTTCGATTTGTTTTATATCGGAGAAGGCGAAACTGTTTATGATGAACTTTTAGATACATATAAAAAATGTCGGGCAGAGGGAAGTACGAGAACAGAGTTTCTTGAACAGGCGGCCCGCATCGAAGGAATCTATGTGCCGTCATTTTATGATGCCGAATACAACGAGGATGGTACACTTCGATCATTTATACCGAATAATATATGTGCCCCTGCAAGTGTGAAAAAGCAGGTTGTTATGGATGTAACAGATACGGTATATCCGATGAAGCCGGTCGTTCCGTTTATAAAAGCAACTCAAGATCGCGTTGTACTTGAGATTCAAAGGGGATGCACCCGGGGATGCCGTTTTTGCCAGGCGGGAATGATTTATCGTCCCACAAGAGGGCGTAATGTAAAACGTCTGAAAGAGTATGCCAAAACGATGTTGACAAATACAGGACATGAAGAAATCTCACTTAGTTCCTTGAGTTCAAGTGATTATTCTGATTTGAAAGAACTTGTAATGTTTTTGATTGATGAATTCAAAGAAAAAGCAATCAATATTTCATTACCGTCTTTGAGAATCGACGCCTTTTCTTTAGATGTAATGAGTAAGGTTCAGGATATCAGAAAAAGCAGCCTTACATTTGCGCCCGAAGCCGGATCACAGAGAATGAGAAATGTAATCAATAAAGGACTTACCGAAGAAGATATTATGGGTGGCGCAAGTCAGGCTTTTGAAGGAGGATGGACAAAAGTAAAACTGTATTTCATGCTCGGACTTCCTACGGAAACCGAAGAAGATATGAAGGAAATCGCCCATTTATGTGAAAAGGTTGCCCGCAAATATTATGAAATCCCGAAAGATCAAAGAAACGGAAAATGTCAGATTACTGCAAGTTCCTCATTTTTTGTTCCGAAACCGTTTACTCCGTTTCAGTGGGCGCCAATGTGTACCGCTGAAGAATATACGAGACGTGCTCACCTTGTCAATGATGAATTTAAAGCGCAGTTAAATCGGAAAAGCTTAAAATATAATTGGCATGATGCAAATGTAACTGTTTTGGAAGGTATTATGGCAAGAGGTGACAGAAGAATCGGAAAAGTGATTGAAGAAGCTTACAGACTCGGATGCTTATTTGACTCATGGACCGAAAGTTTTCGAGATGATTTATGGGAGAAAGCTTTTTTGAACACGGGAATCGAAAAAGAGTTTTATACGCTTCGTACAAGAGATAAAAACGAACTTTTCCCATGGGATTTTATCGATACCGGGGTCAGTCGAAAATTTCTCAGAAAGGAATGGGAACGGGCAATGAATGCTGAGGTGACACCGAATTGTCGGGAACACTGTTCAGGATGCGGCGCATCAAAATTCGGAGGAGGTGTCTGTTATGAAGGCAAGAATTAAATTCAGAAAATACGGAGCGCTTCGTTTTATCGGACATCTTGATGTAATGCGCTTCTTCCAAAAAGTAATGCGCAGGGCTGAAATACCGATCGCCTTTACAGGAGGGTACAGTCCGCATATGATCATGTCGTTTGCGAGTCCTCTTGGAATCGGTCTCACAAGTGACGGGGAATATTTTGATATTGAACTGACTGAAGCGATCGACAGTAAAACGGCTGTAAAACGTATGAATGAAGTCAGTATAGAAGGAATTGAAATAATTAGTTTCAGGAAAATTCCGGATGATAAAAAACAGACGGGAATGACGATCCTTGCAGGGGCAGATTATCTCGTCTCTGTCAGAAAAGGAGCACTGCCTTCTGACTGGAAAGAACAGTTTTCCAAGTTTATGTCTCAACCGGAAATTCAAGTTATCAAACAGACGAAAAGAAGCGAGAGAATGGTTGACATACGTGCCCTTATCGATTCATGGGAGATTCGTGATGAACAGATCTATCTTCTTCTTGCAGCGGGAAGTTCGGAAAATTTAAAACCGGATCTTGTGATGGAAACATTTTTAAAATATGCAAATATTTCAGATGATGTACGATTTTTTTATCATCGCCTTGAGATGTATGCAGATGAAAGCGGCAACGGAGAAAGGAAGCTCATTCCTCTTGAAAATCTCGGAGAAGAAATCTGTATGAATTCAAAGACAGACCTGTAGTAAATCTGTAATGACATGGGAAGGATTTTGGTTTGAAACGAAAAATACTAATAGAAAAAAGCAAAAATAAAATACGGACATACCTTATTGAAGATGATGATATTGTTGAAATACATACCAGTATCAATGAAGAGCAAGTACCTCCGGGGAAACTAGGGGATATTTACATCGGGAAAGTGCAGAATATTGTCCAAAATATCGGTGCGGCATTTATAGAAATTACAAAAGGAGTAAACTGTTATTTTGATTTGAAAGATGCAGAAAACGCATATTTTACCCATAAATCCGGGAAAAAACCACTTTGTATCGGCGATGAACTTGTCGTACAGATCAGCGGGAAGCGGTAAAAACGAAAGCGCCTACTGTAACTTCTCATTTAAGCTTCACGGGAAGATATGCCGTCTTAACTCATGGAAACACCCGGATCGGCGTATCTTCAAAAATTCCACGGGCGCTTCGGGATGAATTCAAAGACCGCCTGTCACGTATGAAAATGAACAGTTCGGCATCATTATACGGACAAATGCAAAAGGCGTACCGTTTCAGGAGGTCGAAGACGAAATTGAACGTCTGAAAGAAGAATATAAAAAGTTGTTAAATACAGCATTGTCAAGAGTTGCTTTTTCACGTTTGAAATCGGCTCCTCCGACGTATATATCAGACTTAAAAAACGTATACATGGAAGGAATGGAAGAAATCGTCATAGAAGGAAAAGACTTGTATACGGAAATACAAGAATACTTTCTTACAGAATTTCCTGAAAAAGTAAAACTTCTCAGACTTTATGAGAATCCTGATTTTCCACTTTGCAAATTGTATTCTACAGAAACCGCATTGGAAAAGGCGTTGAAAGAGTTTGTATGGTTGAAAAACGGCGGATATCTTATTATCCAGCCAACGGAAGCTTTGACAGTCATTGACGTAAATTCCGGGAAGATGGCAGTAAAATCGAAAAACAGCGCCGGAGCGATGAAAGTAAACATGGAGGCTGCTCAAGAAGCGGCGAAGCAGATTCGTCTGCGTAATCTGTCAGGAATCATTATTGTAGATTTTGTAAATCTTGAATCAAAAGAAGATACCGGGATATTATTAAAAGAATTCCGAAACTTTTTGTCGAAAGATCCGATTCCGACTACTTTGGTTGACATGACGATGCTCGGACTTGTAGAAATCACAAGAAAAAAAGTAAGAAAACCGCTTTATGAACAGGAAAATTATTTACAAGCAGAGATCGAGGCGTTATAATATTTTACCGAAAGCGCGCTGAAAATTGCGCTTACAAAAATTTTTCTCATTATTCATGAGAAGAGAAATGGATCGATAAATAAAAGCAGCGAAAAAGCGCTGCGTGAGTTCTACATTTGGAGGAAAGAAGATTGAAAAAAGTAGTAAAATTCGGGGGAAGTTCTCTGGCAAATGCAGATCAGTTCAAAAAGGTCGGAGCGATCATTACAGCAGATGATACAAGACGGTATGTTGTTCCGTCTGCGCCGGGAAAACGATTTCCAAAAGATACAAAAGTAACAGATATGCTCTATGCCTGTTATGAAAGTGCAGCCAACGGAGAAGATTTTTCAGAACAGCTTGATAATATTCACGCAAGATATCAGGAGATTATTGATGGATTGAATCTCGATTTTTCTCTTGATCTTGATTTTGTACAAATTAAAGAAAATTTCAGTAACAAGGCGGGAGCTGACTATGCCGCTTCCAGAGGAGAATGTTTAAACGGAAAGATCATGGCTGCTTACCTCGCTTTGAGTTTGTGGATGCTGCCGAAGTTGTCCGTTTTAATGATGACGGTTCTTTCAATGATGAAGTTACGAATACTCTTTTATCCGAGCGGCTTCAGGATTGTAAAACAGCTGTAATTCCGGGATTTTACGGAGCAAAAAAGATGGAACGATCGTAACTTTTTCAAGAGGCGGATCAGATATTACGGGATCTCTTGTAGCTTTGGCAGTACAGGCGGATCTGTATGAAAACTGGACGGATGTTTCCGGATTTTTGATCGCGGATCCCGCATTGTAAAAAATCCGAAATCAATCGAAACAATTACTTATAAAGAACTTCGTGAACTTTCATATATGGGAGCGAGCGTGCTCCACGAGGATGCGATCTTTCCTGTAAGAAAGCGGGGATTCCGATCAATATCCGGAACACAAATGCACCGCAGGATAAAGGAACATTAATTGTTGAAGGAACATGTCGTCAGCCGAAATATACGATTACCGGAATTGCAGGAACAGATGGATTTGTAGCAATCACAGTCGAAAAAGCAATGATGAATTCGGAAGTCGGATTTTGTCGGAAAGTTCTGCAGGTATTTGAAGATAACGGAGTTCTATCGAACATATGCCATCGGGTATTGATACAATGTCGATTTTCGTAAACAAAGATGTCTTTGAGGAAAAAGAACAGAAAATCTTAGCGGATATCCATAAAGCGGTAAATCCGGATCATATCGAACTGGAGTCTAATCTTGCGCTTATTGCCGTAGTAGGACGCGGTATGAAATCAACAAGAGGAACTGCCGGCCGCATTTTCTCCGCACTTGCCCACGCACATATCAATGTCAAAATGATCGATCAGGGATCAAGTGAATTGAATATCATTATCGGAGTCAGACATGATGATTTTAAAAATGCGATCCGTGCGTTATATGAAATTTTTGTCCTTACCCAGATATAAAAATCTATATCCGTTTGTTTTTATTGGATTACCATTATAGGAAGAATATATCAAGAAAATTTGTTAAAAACCGCATAAGATCTATACTCAATAAACGCATCATTTTGATGCGTTTATGTGTGGAAAGGGAAATATACAATGAATATCTTATTCTTTTTAAAACCAAAAAGCGAAGTGGCTTATGTTCACGACTATGGCACTTTAAGACAGGTTCTTGAGACAATGGAGTATCATAAATATGCATCTATCCCAATGCTGAATAAATCGGGCGAATATGTCGGAACAATTACGGAAGGAGATCTTCTTTGGGGAATCAAAAGATATACGAATCTGAATTTGAAAGAGGCGGAAAATATATTTATACAAGATTTTTCCACGAAAAGTAGATTATGTAGCCGTATCAATTAATTCAGATATGGAAGATCTTCTGCAAAAAGCAATGAATCAGAATTTTGTTCCTGTCGTAGACGACCAGAAGAAATTTATCGGAATTGTTACAAGAAAGAGTATTATGGAATATTGTTACGAAAAATTAAAAAATTTACCGGAAGACTATTGACTTGTTCCGGAATGATATGTTATATTCTAACAGTATGCCGCACAATGAGGTTCAAGTTCTGTAAAACAGACACCGTAATTGGCGAGTAATGATAATAGGAGGTGCTATATGTACGCGATTATAGCAACAGGTGGTAAACAGTACAAAGTAGCTGAAGGCGATATCATTAAAGTAGAAAAACTTGGTGTTGAGGCCGGAGAAACTTATACATTCGACCAGGTGCTCGCAGTAAACAGCGATAAGCTTGTCGTAGGTAATCCTACAGTAGAAGGAGCTACAGTTACAGCATCCGTAATCGGTGACGGAAAAGCGAAAAAGTTGTTGTTTACAAGTATAAGAGAAAAACAGGATACCACAAGAAAAACGGACATAGACAGCAGTATACAGCTGTTAAGATCGACAAGATCAACGCATAATAACTTTTGTTATGATTGAGGTAACCGTTTATAAGACCATGCGGCATGAATATGCAGGGTTTGATATGTCCGGACATGCTGGATATGACGATATCGGAAAAGATATCGTATGCGCAGCGGTTTCGGTACTTGTCATTAATACACTGAATTCAATCGAGCGTTTTACGGATGATAAGACAAGTTGTGTTTCTGATGAAAACAGCGGAACTGTTGAATTTCGTTTCAAAGATCATCCATCGCATGACGCCGCACTATTGCTGGATTCCATGATTCTTGGTCTGGAAGATATAGAAGACAGTGAAGAGTATGAATCATACATTGACATTATTTTCAAGGAGGTGTAAGTACCATGATGAAAATGAATCTTCAGTTTTTTGCTCATAAAAAAGGAGTAGGTTCTACAAAGAACGGACGTGATTCCGAGTCTAAGAGACTGGGCGCCAAAAGAGCAGACGGACAGTTTGTAAAAGCTGGAAACATCCTTTACAGACAGCGTGGAACTAAGATCCATCCGGGTCTGAACGTAGGACGCGGAGGAGATGACACTTTGTTCGCTCTCGTAGACGGTGTAGTAAGATATGAAAGAAAAGGAAGAGATAAGAAACAGGTTTCTATCTATCCGGTAGCTGAATAATCGGACTTGACGAAAAGTCTTGCCGGAACTTTTCACTCGTATAACAGGCAGTATAAGCCCCAGACTTTTTGTCTGGGGCTTTTGTTTCTATACATGAGATAAACTTTTAATGAAGTTTTTCGGTAACAATTATCATTTGATTCTTCCTGATATACAAAGCAGGAAAGATAAAGGAGAAATTATGTTTGCAGACAGAGCGAAAATATATATCCGTTCCGGCAAGGGCGGAGACGGACATTGCAGTTTCAGAAGAGAACTCTATGTACCGAACGGCGGACCCGACGGCGGAGACGGAGGACGCGGAGGAGATTTAATCTTTGCAATCGATGAAGGATTAAATACGCTTGTAGATTACCGCCATAAACGAAAATATGCGGCAGGAGACGGAGAACCGGGCGGAAAACGGCGATGCCACGGAAAAGACGGGAAAGATCTTATCCTTTATGTTCCGGAGGGAACAGTGATCAAAGAAGCTGTGACAGGGAAAGTTATTGCCGATATGTCCGGCGATAACCGCAGACAGGTTGTATTAAAAGGCGGAAAAGGAGGACTTGGAAACCAACATTTCGCCACATCGACAATGCAGGTTCCGAAATATGCACAGCCGGGACAACCTGCAAGGGAATTGGAAGTAAAACTTGAATTGAAAGTAATCGCAGATGTGGGACTGATCGGATTTCCGAATGTAGGAAAGTCTACTTTACTTTCCCGTGTGACAAACGCGGAACCCAAAATTGCCAATTACCATTTTACAACATTAAGTCCGAATCTGGGTGTAGTAGATCTTGAAGGTGCAAAAGGTTTTGTGATGGCAGACATTCCGGGACTGATCGAAGGAGCGTCTGAAGGCATCGGATTAGGTCATGAGTTTTTACGTCACATCGAAAGAACAAAATTGATGATCCATGTTGTTGATGCCGCAGGCACAGAAGGCAGAGATCCGATTGATGACATTTATAAGATTAATGCGGAATTGGAAGCGTATAATCCCGAAATCGCAAAACGTCCTCAAGTGATCGCCGCAAATAAGACTGATCTTATTTTTGAGGCTGATGAAGATCCTACAGAACGTTTGAAAAAGGAATTTGAGCCGAAGGGCATCAAAGTTTTTCCTATTTCGGGAGTTACGGGAAAAGGTATCTCCGAACTGCTTTATTATGTCAGCGCTCAGTTAGAAACGATGGATCGCAAGACTGTTGTTTTTGAGCAGGAATATTTCCCTGAAGACGAACTTATCTACGAGGAACTTCCGTATACTGTAGAACTGGAAGACGGTATGTATATAGTCGAAGGTCCCAAAATCGAAAAAATGCTTGGATATACAAATCTTGATTCTGAAAAAGGATTTGCTTTCTTTCAGAAGTTTTTGAAAGAAACGGGAATCCTTGATGAGTTAGAAGCAAAAGGAATACAAGAAGGTGATACGGTGAAAATGTATGGTCTTCAATTTGATTATTACAAATGATTTTTTTAAACAAGAGTGTTCACGAAAAAATATTCTTAAAAGGAAGGAGATAAATATGACTACAAAACAAAGAGCTTATCTGAAAAGTCTCGCGATGAAAATCGAACCTATTTTTCAGATTGGAAAATCAAGTATGAGTCCGGGACTGACAGAGGCTGTTTCAGAAGCTTTAGAAGCGCGTGAACTCATTAAGATCAGCGTGCTTAATAACTGCGGGGATGATCCGAGAGAATTGGCTGAGATCATCGCAGGAAGAACACGTTCTCAAGTTGTACAGGTGATCGGTAAAAAAATCGTTTTATACCGTGAAGGAAAAGATGATAAGAAAAAGATCATCCTGCCATTATGAGAATAGGAGTCATGGGCGGAACATTTGATCCGATTCATATCGGACACTTGCTTCTCGCAGAGTTTGCTTATGAAGATTTTAAGTTAGATGAAATCTGGTTTCTTCCGAATGGAAATCCGCCCCACAAGAAAACGGACGAAAGTAAAAAAGCTCTTGCACATCGAATTAAAATGATCGAACTTGCGATCAGTGATATGCCTCATTTTAAAATAGATCTTTCCGAAGCCGAAACAGATGTACATTCGTATACTTACAGTACTATGCAGAAATTTAATCGCATGTATCCCGAATGTGAATTCTATTTTATTTTGGGCGCAGATTCACTCTTTGCAATCGAAGAGTGGAGATATTTTAAGGAGATTTTTCCGACATGTACAATTCTTGCCGCTATGAGAGATGATAAGGATGTTCGTACAATGCAGGAACAGATCTCTTATCTCAAAGAGCGCTATGGCGCAAAAATCGAATTGCTCAGAGCGCCTCTTTTGGAAATCTCATCAACGACTATAAGAAAGCGAGCGGCAATGAGACGCGGCATCCGTTATATCGTTCCCGATTCTGTTTCAAATTATATAAAAGAACATGAACTTTATCAAACAAACGAATTCTTATAACGGATATATCTGTATCCCTCCTCAATCGAATACAGATAAGCAGTACGCATAATAAGAAGGGGTAGGAATAAAAATGAAAGAAGAACTGCTTCATATAAAAAAGGAATTATCAAAAAGTTAAAAAAAGAACGTTTCGAGCATACAGTCGGCGTTATGTATACATCTGCTTCGTTAGCTATGCGTTACGGGGCAAACATCGAAAAGGCAATGACTGCCGGACTGCTTCATGATTGCGGAAAATATTGTTCCGCAAAAGAGCAGTTAAAATTGTGTGAAAAATATAAAATAACGCTGACTGATTTAGAACACTCCATGCCTGCGCTGATCCATGCAAAACTGGGCGCTTATCTGGCTGAAAATGAATATGGCATTAAAGATAGGGAAGTGCTCGATGCTATCACTTATCATACGACCGGAAGACCGGAAATGACAATGTTGGAAAAAATTCTTTATATTGCAGATTATATTGAACCCAATCGGAGGGAAATTCCGGGACTTTCTAAAATTCGACAAATAGTATTTCAAAATATCGATCAGGCAATCTGTTTGTCTTCCGAACGAACTATACGTTATCTGGAAGATAACGGGAATAAAATTGATCCTATGACAATAAAAACTTATGAGTTTTACGGAGGAAAGTTATGACTCAGTCAAAAAAAATGGCACGTATCGCCTATGATGCATTGAATGAAAAAAAAGGTGAAGATATTAAAATCATAGATATTGCAGAAGTATCTACTCTTGGCGATTACTTTGTAATTGCTAACGGAAACAGCTCAAGTCAGGTGACAGCTCTTGTCGACAACGTGGAAGAAGAAATGCATAAAGCAGGATTCTCTCTTCGTCAGAGAGAAGGGCGCGCATCGGGAAGTTGGATACTGCTTGATTTCGGAGATGTGATCATTCACGTGTTTGATAAAGAAAGCAGAGATTTTTATAACATTGAACGTGCATGGAAAGACGGAAAAGAAATCACGGTAAAAGATCTCGATTAATTCAGCAGATTTCTGAAAATCTTAAAATGAAATCCTAAATACGCAGATTTTCTTGACAAGTAAACTTGGTATGATATAATTAAATCAACAAGTAAACTTGGCAAGATGGGAGGTATTATTATGGATAAAGAATCTGTTTTACAAAAAAGAAATCGTGCAGAGCACAGTTCGCTTCTCATCGTTTCAGCCGGGTTTTTGCTTTTTGTGCACTTGTGAAGTGTTCGGAATTATTACCGGCAAACTCTGGATCGGACAAAGGGAAATTGATTTTGGCGGAACACTATTTTTCATCATGTTTTTAAGTCAGTTTGCTTTGAATTTAAAGTATTATTTGATTGATAAAAAGAAATGGCGGATTGCCGAGGGGATTTTACTGATCTTTTGTATCGGACTTACGATTTTCAGAATTTTGAATCCCGGACACTATCTTATGGAATTTCTTTAAGGTGAATTATGGAAAATGAATTAGTTTTAAAAAATAACTTAAAAGAGGCGCGTGCCAAGAAACAGATTTCACAAAGAGAGCTTGCAGAAATGGTAGGAGTATCCCGCAATACGATCAGCTCGATTGAAACAGGACAGTTTAATCCGACTGCAAAACTGGCGCTGATTATATGTATTGCATTGGATAAAAAATTTGAAGAATTATTTTATTTCTGATTGTTTTCAGATAAGAGTCGATTTCTTTTGGAAACCGGCTCTTTTTGTAACGGTGATAAACAGAAGTCCGGGTGACGGATCCGCAACTTCGATGACCGCTTACAATCCCGGAATGCGCCTTTGAACACTTCCGGTGACGTATTGATACAATTAATCATATAGCAATAATGGAGGTAAAAGATGCTAAGAATCAGTCAGCTAAAGCTCCCTGTGGAGCATACAGAAGCGCAATTAAAAAAGAAACTTCTGAAAACAGCTCATATAAAAGAGCAGGATCTGAAGCAGTTTTTTATTAGAAAACGATCTGTTGACGGCCGGAAAAAACCGGAACTTTACTACGTATACACAGTTGATCTTATCGTTGCAAATGAAGAGCATGTAAAAAAAAATTTCCAAAGGGAAATTACAAACTGTTCAGGAAAAAAACTATCATATTCCCGAACACGGCGCCAAAAAGCTCCGGAAAAGACCTGTTGTTATAGGAAGTGGACCGGCGGGCCTGTTTTGCGCGTATTTACTTGCCTTTGAAGGATACGAACCTCTTGTGATCGAGCGGGGCGCGCCTGTGAGAGAACGCCAAAAGGTTGTAGAACAATTTTGGAAAGACGGCATATTAAATACTGCCTCAAACGTACAGTTTGGAGAGGGCGGTGCAGGCACTTTTTCAGACGGGAAATTAAATACTCTTGTCAAAGATAAATTCGGACGAAATCGTTTCGTACTAGAAACATTTGTAAAATTCGGAGCCCCGGAAGAAATTTTATGGGAAAGCAAGCCTCATATAGGAACAGATATTTTAATCGAAGTGGTAGAAAGAATGCGAGAAGAAATTATCCGACTCGGTGGGGAATTCCTTTTTCATTCGCAGGTAACAGATATCCTTCCTAAAGAAAACTGTCTGATCGTAAACGGATGCCATCGGATAGAAACCGACGCTGCTGTCTTTGCCGTCGGACACAGTGCAAGAGATACATTTCAAATGCTTTTTGACCGGAATGTTGCAATGAAATCTAAATCATTTGCCATAGGTGTCCGCGCGGAACACAGACAGGATATGATAGATGAGGCGATGTATGGCAGAAAAGAAAGAGGCCCGCTTGGCGCCGCAGCATATAAACTGACAGCACAGCTTGAAAACGGAAGAGGAGTGATACACGTTTTGTATGTGTCCCGGCGGATATGTTGTCAATGCGTCGTCCGAGCAAGGACGTCTAGCCGTTAACGGCATGAGTTATCATGACAGAGCCGGAGAAAATGCAAACAGCGCTGTGATCGTTACCGTAACAAAAGACGATTATGGATCTGATCATCCTCTTGCCGGGATGGAATTTCAAAGACGGCTCGAAAAAAAGGCATGGGAAGAAGGCGGCGGCAATGTTCCGATACAACGATTTGCCGATTTCTGCACAGGGACAATATCAGTAAAGACAGGAAATGTTACTCCGAACATAAAAGGGAAATATGTATTTGGCAATGTGCGCAATATATTTCCTCCGGAACTTGCAGAATCGATTGAATCGGGGATTCGTGCGATGGGGAAAAAGATCAAAGACTTCGATCATGATGACGTCATACTTTCCGGTGTAGAAAGCAGAACATCTTCACCTGTAAAAATATTCAGAAAAGAAGACTTTACTTCTTCTTTTCCCTGGATTTACCCGTGCGGTGAAGGAGCCGGATATGCAGGCGGCATTACTTCTGCGGCTATGGACGGCATGAAAGTTGCGGAAGCGATTATAAAAACCTTCTCTGCTCCCGATAGTGTCTGAATCTTCACAGAATTTTAAGGAACAATCTCTATACACATTTTTTAAATTGTGCTAAAATATATCGTTGTATTGTATCATCGCACTGATTATAAAGTGAGAAAATGGAAAAAATCAATACGATCAAAGAAATGTACAAAGAAGATCGTCCCTATGAAAAATGTGAAAAATTCGGAGCAGAGAATCTGACAGACACAGAACTTCTCGCAATTTTGATACGCACAGGGACAAAAGGGGAAAATTCATTAGAACTTCACGAAAGCTTCTCTACAAAAACGGCTTTCATAATGGACTGGCAGGGATACACAAATGTCTCTCGACGAATTGATACAGATTAAGGGGATCGGGAAAGTAAAAGCAATCCAGCTTGTATGTCTGTCAGAACTTTCAAAACGGCTGGCACGTACAAGCACAGTCGGAAAACTTGATTTTTCATCCCCGCGCACGATCGCCGATTATTACATGGAAGATATGCGTCACAGGACGAGAGAAATATTAAAATTAATCTTTTTAAATACACGCTGCAGATTAATAGGGGAGTGTAATGTTTCGGAAGGAACGATAGACAGTGCACTTGTATCTCCGAGGGAATTGTTTATCGAAGCATTCAAAAGAAACGCCTACGGAATCATACTGCTTCATAATCATCCCGGCGGAGATCCCACTCCGAGCAGAGAAGATGTAATGATAACAAGAAGAATTTATGAAGCCGGGGAACTGCTTGGCATCCGCCTTTTCGATCATATCGTTATCGGTGATAACTGTTTTGTAAGTATGAAAGAAAAGGGTTTTTCGGAAAATAGCATACTGCGCAATATAAGATTGAAGTATACAGTTTTTATTAAGGGAGAGTATTTTATTTAAAGTAAGGGTTGGTTAATATGTTTGGAAATATATACGGACTTGATCTCGGCACATATGAGATCAAAGTATTTGATAAAAAGCAGGATAAGATTTGTCGGGAGAAGAGACGTTATTGCAATTAAAAATAAAAATATTTTGCGATCGGTGACAAAGCATATGAAATGTACGAGAAGGCTCCTGATGATATCGAAGTTGTCTTTCCGATGAAAAGCGGTGTGATCGCCCGTTTTGATAATATGCAGACATTGCTCGGTACTTTGTTAAGAACAAAAAAACGTTCAGTCTGGGGATCGGAATACGTTGTTGCCGTTCCTACAGATGTTACGGAAGTTGAAAAAAAAGCTTTTGCGACTTGGTTCTGCATTCAGAGGCAAAAGCAAATCAGTCCGTATTGTCGAAAGAGGACTGGCTGATGCAGTCGGTTTAGGCATTGATATTTTTAGAGAAAAGGGAATTTTTATTGCAAACTTCGGTGGCGGTATTACAGAATTTATCAGTCTTTCATCCGGCGGACTTGTCCTTAAACCGTCTTTTAAAATAGGCGGTGATGATTCGATTCTGCGATCAACAGGACTTG
>ENA-OQCS01000752-OQCS01000752.1-human-gut-metagenome-genome-assembly--contig:-NODE-752-length-18058-cov-2.733032_pt1 | contig 18058 bp, 21 predicted proteins | sample MGYA00242757_ERZ504575 | MGnify/ENA primary metagenome ERZ504575 (study PRJEB26092, sample SAMD00036297) | human gut metagenome | host: Homo sapiens | study: EMG produced TPA metagenomics assembly of...
GATGCAGCAACGATTGGTGTAATAATTTTTTCCAATAACGTGCAAGTAGTCCTAAGCAACCTTCAATTAGTCTACCGATTAAAACTGCACCCATGAATCATAAGTAGCACCTACATAGGTTAAGATAGCTACAAAAGTAAAGCTGACACCCATAACAATAGGTAAACGTGAACCGATTTTCCAAATAGGATATAATTGAATCAAAGTTGCAATTCCTGCAATAAACATTGCATTTTGTAATAAAAATGCAATTTCTGTTTGTTTTAAACTAGATGCAAGACCAATTAAAGTAATTGGTGAAAGGTTAGCAACAAACATTGCTAAGATATGCTGCAATTCAAAAGGAATTGCTTTTAAAATTGGAACTTTACATCTAATTTGTAAAGATTTTCCATACTTGTGTTGTTTTCTTTTATAATTTCCCCCCCTTATTAATAAAAGGTAGTGAATTCTAATATATCTTTATAAGAAAAATGATAATTTTCAAAAAAAGAGAACGTTTTTTTTTAGAAATTTGAAGGAGATAAAAAAGTGTGGTATAGTGTAAAAGAAATAAAGAGTGAAGGGGAATGAAGTTTATGGAAAACTTTATAAAGTTAATGTTGGCATTTGGTATTGGACTTTTATTAGTTTTACTTGCAATGCCTAAAGTCATCCCATTTCTACATAAAATGAAATTTGGACAAGTAGAAAGAGAAGAGGGATTAGAATCACATAAGAAAAAAGGTGGAACACCTACAATGGGTGGTGTTGTTTTTGTTTTAGCAGCAGTGATTGCGGCGTTTTGTTGTAAATTATAAAAATATAACAAATCCTAATTTGATTTTAATTACAATTGTTTTAGTAGGTTATAGTTTAATTGGATTTATTGATGATGCTTTAATTATTTTAAAACATCAAAATGAAGGATTGAAAGCATGGCAAAAATTCTTGATGCAAGCTATTTTGGCAGTAGGATGTTATTTATATCTAGAAAATTTTGTACCTGGTTTTACAACAGAAGTGACTATTCCAATTGTGAAAGTAAATATTGATTTTGGTTGGTTCTATGCTGTTTTAGTATTTATTATGTTTACCGGTGAAAGTAATGGTGTTAATTTATCTGATGGTTTGGATGTCTTGCGACAGGTCTTTCAATGGTTGCAATTGCACCATTTATCATCTATGCTATTATGATTAAAGATTATACGATTGCAAGTTATGCTACAGCAATGGTTGGAGCATTACTTGGATTTATGTATTTTAACTATCATCCTGCACGTATTTTTATGGGAGATGTCGGTTCTCTTGGACTTGGTGGATTTTTAGCTATTTTAGCAATCCTAACAAAACAAGAATTATTGTTAATTGTTGTTGGTGGTGTCTTCTTAATGGAAACTTTATCAGTAATTATTCAAGTTGTTTCTTTTAAAACAAGAGGAAAACGTGTCTTTAAAATGGCACCAATTCATCATCATTTTGAAATGTTAGGTTGGTCTGAACAACAAGTAACGATTTCATTTTGGTTTATTGGATTTATTTGTGGTATTATCGCTATTGTGATAGGAGTTATGTAAAATGTTAACAGGGAAAAAGGTTTTAGTGATTGGTCTTGCTAGAAGTGGTAAGGCAGCAGTTAAGTTATTACAAAAGTTAAATGCAACAATTACAATCAATGAAGGAAAAGAATTAGAAAAGATTGAAGGATATCAAGAATACTTGGATGCAGGTATTGAAATCATTGCTGGTGGACATCCAGATGAACTTTTTGAAAGAGACTTTGATTTTGTTGTTAAAAATCCAGGAATTAATTATCATAAACCTTTTATTTTAAGATTAAAGGAAAGAGGTATTCCTGTTTATACAGAAATTGAATTGGCTTATCAAGTAGCTAAAAAACAACATTATATTGCTGTTACAGGTACAAATGGTAAAACAACAACTGTTACTTTGATTTATGAAATATTAAAAGCACAATATGAACATGTTCATTTTGCAGGTAATATTGGTAAACCTTTATGTGATGTTGTTTTAGAAAATAATTTATTAGAAGAAGAAAATCATTATATTGTTATTGAAATGTCTAATTTCCAATTACTAGATATTGATAAATTTAGACCAGAAATTTCAACTGTTATTAATTTAACACCTGATCATTTAGATATATGGCTTCATTAGATGAATATTATGCTTCTAAGATGCGTATTTATGAAAATTGTGAAAGTGATGATGAAGTTTTTGTTAATAATATTGATGATGAAACTTTACAAGAATATTTACAAAGATATCATGTTTATTGTTGTGTTTTAACACAATCTTTAAATAAACCAGCTGATTGTAGCATTATTGATCAAGCGATTTATTTTAGAGGGGAACATATTATTGATTTAAAGGATATTAAGATTGTAGGAGATCATAATGTCCAAAATATTATGATTGCGACTACTATTTGTTTAGTTGCTGGAGTAAGTCCTCGAGTGATTAAAAATGTTGTGAGTCATTTTAAAGGGGTTGAACATCGTATTGAATTCGTTAGAGAATATAATGGTGTTAGAGTTTATAATGATTCTAAAGCAACAAATACAGATGCAAGTATTATTGCTTTAAAAGCTTTTAAACAACCGGTTATTCTATTAATGGGTGGTTTTGATAAAGGATTAGACTTACAAGAAATGTCTACTTATAATTCATGTATTAAAAAACTCGTGACTTTTGGAGCAGCAGGTAAACGTTTTAAAGAAGATATGCATCATCAAGATGCTTATTATGAAGAAACTTTAAAAGATGCTGTTAATAAAGCATTTGAAATAAGTGAACCAGGAGATATCATCTTACTTTCTCCATCAACAAGTTCATTTGATGAATTCAAGGGTTATGAAGAAAGAGGAAGAATTTTCAAACAATATGTAAATGAAAAATAAGAGAGTACGAAGCATACTCTCTTTTTTTAATATTGATGTAAGGAGCTTTCTTGATTTAATTGCATCATATGTTTAAAGATAATTCGTCTCAAATTTGTCTCACATTTAATTCACAAATATTTCTTTTTTATTATTTTATCTTTCTCTTTTCCTTCTTTCAATGGACGGATAGTCCAAAAAAGAAACTGCATACTATCTGCAGTTTCATCTTAACTATATAATTTTTTAGCTATGATAAATTTCTTCATCAAGCATTTTTTCTTTTTTAGCAACGATTACAGAGGTTGCTGCATCTCCTGTAACATTGAGGGAAGTTACAAGCATTTCAATTGGTCTATTGATTGCAAGAATCAATGAATAAGCAAGTAAAGCGGCATCATTTGTATAACCCATACCTGTTAAAATTGTAAAGAGGATAACAGCTCCTGCACCAGGTGCAGCAGGTGTTCCAATAGAAGCAATTAAAGCTAAAATAGCAATAATAGCCATTGACATAAAAGTTACTTTATAACCTGAACTAACAGCTACAAACATGGCTGCAATAACTTGCATAATTGCTGTTCCATCCATGTTAACTGTCATACCTAGAGGTAAAACAAATGAAGCAATTTGATCATGTACCCCTAATTCTTCTACTGTTGTTTTTCTATTTAATGGTAGTGTTGCTGCAGATGAAGATGTTGAAAATCCAAATAAAGCAACTTTAGCAGCTTTTTTCATAAATGGTTTAGGATTAACCCTAGCCATTGTCATTAAATAAATTGGATAAGCGATAAATAAATAAGCAAATAAAGCAATAATAACTGTTACTACATAAGCTAAAGCCGGTTTTAATGAATCAATTCCATAAATAGCAAATGTTCTTGTAAGTAAGCAGAAGATTGCATATGGGGCAAATTTATTAATTACAAACGTTAGAAATAAACTAATAACTTTTGAAACTTCTTCAAATACTTTTTTTAATGTTTTTGTTTGCTCTTCAATGGTATTCATAGCAAGTCCAGTAACTACTGCTAAAAATACAATTGCTAGGACATTTCCATTTGTTGTAAAGGCACTTACAAAATTGTTTGGAATAATTGATACAATAATATTTAATGGATTAGATCCTGTTGTTCCTTGTTGAACAGTAATCTTTCCTGCGTCTACTGAATTAAATAATCCTAAATGATAGATAATTGTACTTACAATACCAGCAAAAATCAAAGCACATATTGTTGTCGTAAAGAAAGTTAAAATTGTTTTAGAAGAAATTCTACCTAATTTCTTAGTATCAGTAATTGTACAAATAGCAAGTGTAATAGAAACAAAAACCATTGGTACTATAATTAACTGTAATGCATTAACAAATAATTGACCTATAATATAGAAAATTCCGATAGCACTTGTAGCACCTTCTGCTGTAATATCTTGGAAAAAGATATTATTAATCGTTTGCCACAAGTCTCCTTGACCACTTGAATTTAAGTGTTCTCTCAATAAAATACAACTAAATCCAGCAATTAAACCACATACTAATGCAATCAACATTTTCTTAGCTAACTGCTTTCCACTATTTTCTTTCATAACCATCCTCCTAAAAATTCCCAAATTGCCAACATTATACATTATTTTTTTTAAAATACAATCCCTTTTATAAAAAAATGTTAAGACCCAGCGATTTTGTCACGATAAAATTCAGTGAAAATGTCACCATCATTTCTCTTTTCTAATCTTCTCCATTATCATGTTATATGAAGGAGGTTTTTATATTGGACAGATTGTCCAAAAAATATTGGTCAGTATGACCAATTATTTCATATATTCTTTTAGTTTATCAGGAATAGCTTCTATTAAATAGCTAACTATTTCTTCTTTTTTGATAGGTATATCATTTAAGACCCATTCTACTGTCATATCTACAGAACCTCGACAATACATATTTAATAAAAAATCTATATCTGAAGATAATGTCTTTCCTGTATTTTTATAAATATAATTTTTATAAAAATCAATAGATACAACAAAAATCATAATTGAATTAAATTAATTATAATCATTTGATTTAAAAGCTTCTTTAAAGAAAGCATGTTCTTGTTCAATAAAAGCAAACTTTAAATTAAGTGCTTCTTGTAACGAACCACCTTGATTCATTTCTTCAAATGATTTTAAAACTAATTTTTCAAAATACCAATTAACTAAATCATATTTATCTTGAAAATGTCGATAAAATGTTTGTCTGGTTTTTCCTGCTGTTGAAACAATATCTGTTACAGTAATTTTATCTAAAGGCTGTTTTTTTATTAAGCTTTTGATTGCTTTAGCAAACAAAAATAAAGTTTCTTCGTTTTTCATAATAAACCTCTATAATAAATAATCATATTTTTCTATTTCATCAGTTTGTGCTAAAATAAGGAAAGTATCATTTAATTCTATTTCTAAATTAGGATCTACAGGAACTTCTAACTTATGTGTATGAGGATTTCGTTTACCTAAAACATTGATACTATAAAGTTTTCTTAAATCTAGTTGTGATAATGTTTTTCCTACCCATGCTTGAGGTACTTTCATTTCAACAATACAATTTTCTTCATCTAATTCAATTAAATCTTTAATATTTTTTCGAAGTAATGTTCTTGCTACTTTTTCTCCCATTTCTTTTTCAGGACGGACAACATAATCAGCACCTATTTTTTCTAAAACAACTTTAAAACGTTTGTTTTTAGCTTTAACAATAACATAAGGTACTCCCAGTTCTTTTAGATTCATTGTAGCTAAAATACTATCTTCTAATCGATCTCCAATAGCAACAATTCCTACATCCATATCATCTAATCCTAAATCTGATAAAAATTGAAAATCTGTGACATCACCAATAACTGCTTTTGTCGCAAAATCAGCCACTCTTTGTACATTTTCAGGATTTTTATCAATTGCAATGACTTCTCTACCATATTGAGAAAGTGTCTTTACAAGTGTAGAGCCAAAAATTCCAAGCCCTAATACAACAAATTGTTTTCCATCTCATTATCCTATTAAGATATGTTTCTTTTATATAGTTCACATCTTTTCCTTTCTTAGCGTTATATTTTCTTACAAAAATCAAAACCATAGTAATAGGACCAATACGTCCTATATACATCAAAATAATTATAACAATTTTTCCAACAAATGTCAGTGTTGGTGTAAGACCCGCTGTTAATCCTACTGTCGCAAAAGCAGAAAAAACTTCAAAAGTAGATCAATAAAATCTGCCTGCTCACTTATTGATAAAATCAATAAACCTGTTAAAGCAATCGCAAAACTAATCAACATAATTGTTAATGCTCTTTTAACAATTTGATCATCAATTGTTCTTTTAAAAACATGAATATTTTCATCACCACGTATTAATGCACGGACGTATAACAATCCAATAACAAAAGTTACCGTTTTAACACCACCAGCAGTTCCTGCAGGAGAACCACCGATAAACATAATAATAGACATAAAAAACTTCGTTGCTTGATGTAAAGAAGCCATATCTACTGTCGCAAATCCAGCTGTTCTAAGTGTTACTGATTGAAAAAAACTTGCGAGTATCTTTTGTGAAAATGGTAAAGATTTTAATGTTAGCGGATTTTGAAATTCTAATATGAAAATAACGGTCATTCCTCCAAAAATTAAAACAAATGTAGAAATCAATGCAATCTTTGTATGTAAAGATAAAGATTCTAAATACCTTTTCATTTTAAAATACTTAAAATGTTCTCTATAATGAATCAAAGATAAACGTAAATCGATCCACACAACAAAACCTAAACCACCAGCAATAATCAAACCACAAATAACTAAATTGATCCAAACATTGCCTACATAAGGAACCAATGAATTATTTCCTAAAATATCAAATCCAGCATTACAAAATGCTGAAATTGCATGAAATAAACTATAATAAATTCCTTTAAGAATTCCAAATTGTGGAATAAAAACAAAAGCAAGACAAATTGCTCCAATAAGTTCAAAACAAACTGTATATTTAATAACTCTTTTAATATAAATACCTGTTTCATTTAATGAATTTCTATTTAAAGCTTCCTGCATGACAATCTTATTAGCGTAGGTTAGTTTTCTTTTTAAAAGAACAAAGAACATCGACATCAGTGTTAAAAATCCTAACCCACCTATTTGAATCAATAAAATAATGACTATTTGTCCAAAAAGCGTATATTCAGTAGCTGTTACATGAGTCACTAAGCCTGTTACACAGGTTGCTGAAGTTGCAACAAATAGATGATCTAAATAACTACTTGTTGAATGAACACTATGACTCATTGGTAAACTTAATAAAATCGATCCTATTAAAATAACCGCAAAAAAGCTAAAGCCAATTCTTCTAACTGCTGATATACCTAGTTTTTTATATTGTTTATGAAGTGTTTTTCTTTGCATATTTTCCCCTCAGTTCTATTAAAAAAAAGACATGTCTCCATGCCAATTTAAAACAAATGATAATAAGCCAAGTTCTGTATTAGATAATCATTATCTACGTTTACACGTCCTCTATCCCGTTCAATTCCGTTTTAAAGGTTCCCCTACCAAATTTGGGTTTCTGCCTTGCGGAGCTTTCCTCTTTTCAGCCATAGTTTCCTATGGAATTGTCTCTGTGGAGCCATTTATGAAGTTCTACCATAGTTGCCCTTAGGTTTTCCTTCTGTCGTTAGTTTACACTACCCTCACTTATTGATTCGTGAGGCACAAACACTACAATCATCGCAGATTGTGGCAGCCTGGACTTTCCTCTACTTCAATGAAGCAGCGATTATCTGTCATTTGTTATTTATTTTGAAATACTGCTTTTTCTAATAATGATAATCTTTTTAAAATATCTACATTGGAAGAAACATTATCTTCTAATGCTCTTAAATTATCATCTTGTAAAGCTTTTTCTCTTTCTAATCGAGCTATCATAGCTTTTTGATCAGCAAGACGTCTTTCAAGCTGTTCTATTCTATCATAAGAATTGTTCAATAGTCCAGCAAAAGCTTCATAATCTTTTACAACTTGATCTAAGAAGTGATCAACCTCATCCGCATTGTACCCTTTAAAATCAACTTTAAATTCTTTACTGACAATTTTTTTTGGACTTAATACGACTTTATATTCCATGCTTTTCAACTCCTTTACCTCATTGTACCAATTTATTTCCTTTTTTCAAGATAAAATATGATTTCTTATCAAAGAGTTGTTATCACAAAAAATATGTGTTATAATACCCATATATATGCAAATAAAAAGGAGTTTCTATGGTTAATTATCCAAATAAGAAAAAAAATAATCATTATACATCTATGATTGAAGGTAAACATAATACTGCTCACCGTGGAATGAACTTAGAAGAAGATATTAACTTAACAAATGAATATTATTTATCACATGATATTGCAGTTATTCATAAAAAACCTACCCCTATTCAAATTGTCAAGGTTTCTTATCCAGAAAGAAGTTCAGCAAAAATAGTAGAAGCTTATTTTAGAACCCCTTCAACAACAGATTATAATGGTATTTATAAAGGAAAATATATTGATTTTGAAGCAAAAGAAACAAAAACATTATCTTTTCCCTTTACGAACATTTCTTTACATCAAATTAATCATCTCGATAAAGTCATTCATCATGGAGGAATTGCTTTTTTAATTATCGCCTTTACAAAAGTGAATGAAGTTTATCTCTTAGATGCTTCTTTTATGGTAGAAGCATATAGAAAAAACGATCGTAAATCCCTTCGTTATGAAACAATAAAAGAAAAAGGTCATTTGATAAGGCAAGGATTTCTTCCTCGTCTTCATTATTTAGAAATTATTGATCAATATTATTGTGAGGTATTTAAATGAAAAGACAAACAAAAAAATTAAATTCAAAAAAAATCAATTCAAGTAGTAACAATGCTTATTCTTTGTTTAATCTTAGTTTTTGCATGTATATTTGGTTATAGTGTATATAAGGATACAGCTGCTTTTGATTCAAAAAAACTTTTATCCTCTGGAGCAAGTGTCATGTATGACAGTAATGGTGATATTATGTATACTTATGGTAGCCAAGAAAACGGTACACGAAAAAATGTTACCTATGATGACTTACCACAAGTTTTAGTAGATGCCATTGTAGCTGCTGAAGATTCTCGTTTCTTTGAACATAATGGTTTTGATTTACCACGTATTGTTAAAGCGGCATTATCTAACTTAAAAGCTGGAGGAATCACTGGTGGTGGTTCTACAATTACTCAACAGTTGATTAAAAAGACTTATTTCCCTGATGCACAAAAAACGTATTCTCGTAAATTAAGTGAAATAATTTTAGCCATTCAAGCTGATAAAGCTTTAAGTAAAGAAGAAATCTTAACCCTTTATTTAAATAAATCTATTTTGGTAGAAGTACAAGTTCGATTGGAATTGCTGCAGCAACTAAATATTATTTTAATAAGGATGTAAATGAATTAACACTTCCAGAAGCAGCCATGCTTGCAGGTAGCTTAAATTCACCCTATAACTATGATCCATATTATTGCCTTGATAAAGCAACTGCTAGACGTAATACAATTTTAAAATTAATGGTTACTCATGGCTATATTACACAACAAGAATATGAAGAAGCAAAAGCTACAAAAATAGAAAACACGCTTTGTGCTTCACCAACAACAAATAATAACACACTTGCTGCTTATGTTGACATTGTAACTGCCGAAGTTAAAAAACGTACTGGTTTAAATCCTTTAAAAACACAAATGAATATCTATACGTATTGTGATGTTGATACACAAACATTAGCAAGTGCCATCGGTAACGGTGAAAAATATGATTATAGTGATGAAGATATGCGCATGGGTGGTGCCGTCCAATCAAGTCAAGATGGCCGTATCGTCGCTGTCATTGGTGGACGTAATTATAATTTTGGAAATTATAGCTACGCAACAAGTAAGCAACAACCCGGTTCTTCTGTAAAACCATTTTTAGATTATGGTTTAGCTTTTGAAAACTTAGATTGGTGTACTGGTAAAACATTAGAGGATACACCTTATTCTAAAGGTAAATTTACTCCTAAAAACTGGGATGGACAATTCCATGGAACTGTTACACTTACAAGTGCTCTAGAAAATTCTTGGAATATCCCAGCCATTAAAACTTATGAAGAAGTGACTAAAGAAATTGGTAAATCAGGCGTTACTTCCGCAATGGAATCAATTGGTATTGATATGTCTAGTGAAAGTAATGTAACCAATTTATCTTATGCTATTGGTGGATGGAATAAAGGAATTTCCCCTCTTGAAATGGCAAGTGCCTATGCAACGATTTCTAATAATGGACTTTATACAGAAAGTCATACAATTAATTATGTAGAAGTTGTCCAAACTGGTGAAACTTTTGAAATTGATAAAGAAATTCAAAACAATGCAAAACAAAGTGATTATTCAAAAGCGAGTGCTTTCATGATTAGACATGTCATGCTTGATTATACTAAAAATGGTAGTGGTAATTACGCATACCTATCCGGTCTTTCTAATGTAGGAGCTAAAACAGGAACATCCAACTGGGGAAGCAGTGCTAAAAAAGGTATGGCTGGAAAAAGTCGAGATTTATGGATGACTGCTTACACTTCTAATTATATTTGTTCAGTATGGATGGGATTTGGTCAAGAAGGTATTGAAAAAGGAAAAACAACCAGTCGTTATAAAGCTTATCCTGGTAAAGTTGTTCAAATGTTATTGAAACATTTACGAAGTAAGGTGGTAAAAAATCATATCCAAGTCAACCATCAACTGTTGTACAAGATGGAGATGATTATTATAAAAAAAGGTTCAAAACATGAATCTCATGCTTCCGTAAGTGAAGAAACAACAGAAGAAACAACAGAAAACAAATGAAACCCAAACAACAGATGATAACCAATCATCTCAAAATAATTCAAATAATCAAAATAATATAATTCTAATAATAACTCTAATAATGATTCTAATAATAACTCTAATAATGATAATAACGGTGATAATACTAATGGTAATAACAATAATGGCAATAACACGGGTGGTAATACCGGTGGAGATAGTCAGCCTTCTCAAAACCAAGGAACCAATCAATCTCAAAACCAAGGAACAAATCAATAAAAAGTCAACTTCGGTTGGCTTTTATTTTTGCTAAAATTTGCTTTTAATATACAAAATAAGGTATACTTGTATAAGAAAAACATGGAGGTATCTTATGTCTTCGAAAAAAAATAAAACTCAAAAGAAAATAAATAAAAAGAAGTATTTATCGCTCTTACTATATGTATCTTAGTTGCTTTAATTGGTGGTGTGAGTGTTCTAGCCTATGGTGTCTATAAAGATACAGAAACCTTTGATGCAAAGAAACTTTTATCATCCGGTGCAAGTGTGATGTACGATGATCAAGGGCAAGTTCTTTATACTTATGGTAGTGAAGAAAACGGAACAAGAGAAAATATCACGTATGAAGATCTTCCACAAGTTCTTGTCGATGCTGTTGTCGCTGCTGAAGATTCACGTTTTTTTGAACATAATGGTTTTGATTTGCCACGTATTGCTAAAGCAGCTATGTCTAATTTAGTAGCCGGAGGTATTAGAGGTGGAGGTTCTACAATCACCCAACAATTGATTAAAAAAACTTACTTCCCTAATGCTGAAAAAACATATACGAGAAGTTTAGTGAAATTATTCTTGCTATCCAAGCGGATAAAGCTTTAAGTAAAGAGGAAATTTTAACACTTTATTTAAATAAGATCTATTTTGGTAGAAGTACACGTTCAATTGGTATTTCTTCTGCTTCTCGTTATTATTTTGATAAAGACGTTAGTGAATTGACCCTACCAGAAGCAGCTATGCTTGCAGGAAGTTTAAATTCACCATACAACTATGATCCTTATTATTGTTTAAATAACGCTACGAAAAGACGTAATACAATTTTAAATCTTATGGTGAAGCATGGTTATATCACTCAAAAAGAATGTGATGACGCCAAAAATGTGAAGGTTGAAAACATGTTATGCTCATCCAAAATTACAAACAGTTCCGTTAATGCAGCTTATGTAGATATCGTAACAGATGAAGTAAAGAAAAGAACTGGATTAGATCCTTTAAAAACACAAATGAATATCTATACATATTGTAATAGTGAAACCCAAGCTTTGGCTGCTGCTATTGGTAATGGTGAAAAATATGATTATAGTGATGAAGATATGCGTATGGGTGGTGCTGTTCAATCAAGCCAAGATGGTCGAATTATTGCTGTTATTGGTGGTCGTAATTATTCTTATGGGGATTACAACTACGCTACTAGAAAACAACAACCTGGTTCTTCCGTAAAACCATTTTTGGATTATGGACTTGCTTTTGAAAATCTTGATTGGTCTACAGGACATTCAATTAATGATGATGATTACTATAATGGTAAATTTAAAAACTGGGATCGTCAATTCCATGGTTTAGTGACAGTTGAAAACGCTCTTGAAAATTCATGGAATATTCCTGCTATTAAAACATTTGATGAGGTAGAACAAAAAATTGGTAGTGATAAAATCAAAGAAGCCATGGAATCCATAGGTATTTCAATGGAAAAAGAAAACATTGGTCTAGCAAGTGCCATTGGTGGTTGGTCTTATGGTATTTCCCCACTTGAAATGGCAGGAGCTTACGCTACTATTTCTAATAATGGTTTTTATACAGAAAGTCATACGATCAATTATGTAGAAGTTGTACAAACTGGAGAAACCTTTAATATCGATGAAGAAATCCAAAATAATGCAAAACAAAGTGCTTATTCAAAAGCAAGTGCTTTTATGGTAAGACAAGTCATGCTTGATTATACAAAAAATGGTAGTGGTAATTATGCTTACGTTTCTGGTATTAATAATGTCGGGGCTAAAACGGGAACATCTAACTGGTCAAGCAGTGCTAAAAATGGTATGGCTGGAAAAAGCGTGATTTATGGATGTCAGCTTATACATCTGACTATATTTGTTCTGTATGGATGGGATTTGGTAAAGAAGGTATTGATAAAGGTAAAACAACGAGTCAATATAAAGCCTATCCTGGTAAAGTTGTTCAAACACTTTTAAATCATTTACAAAGTAAAGGAAGTCAAAAATCTTATCCTGATCAACCAGATGATGTTGAACAAGCAGCGATGGTCAAAGGTATTTATCCATATGTTTCACCAAGTGAAGGAATGAGCGAAGATATGATTATTCAAGCTTGGTTTAAAAAAGGAACTGCCCCTACTCAAAGTGTTGATAGTGATGTCTTTAATTTAAGTGAACTTTCTTCATTTGATGTAAGTCTTAATGGTCAAAGTCTTTCATTTAACTTTGCTCCATATAGTCCAGAAAATGCTGTTACTGATGAAAATGCTACCGAAGGAACAAAAACATTTGGTAAAGTTGTTTATACAGTTGTTGTAAGTGATCAAAATGGTCAAGAGCTTCACCGAGAAAATTTCTCTACTGCATCAGGAACACTTAACTATGCCGTTACATCTAATCTTAAGATTACTGGCTTCTATAGTTATGAAAAAGCACCTGATCGTACATCAAATAAAATAGAAAGAGATTTATCGCAAAACTTATCAAATATTAATGCCTCTCTTTCATGTGCCAGTGGTCAAATTAATGATGGATCAACAATTACAGCAACTTCTGTTCAGGCAAATATTTATACTCAAAGCCAAAGTAATACGGTCACAATTACAATCTATGATCGAAATGGTAATGTTTTATCATCTGTAAATCATGCAAATGCAACATTTTCTAATTTATCTCATGGTCAACAATATTCCATTAAATTTGTTGAATCAAATGGTTCTTCTTCTACAGAGAAAACAATACATTTTTATGTAAATTAGCCATCCATTAAATGGATGGTTTTTTTTATTGATTTAAAACAAAACTATCTGTGATATGATATCTCTATCAGAGAGGAAAAGACTAATGGATAATGATAATTAGAAACTATATACAAAAGATGTCTTAAATTTAATTTTTAGTAATCAAGATATCGATCAACTTATCCCTTATTTATCTAAAAATGTTAAAGCCATGGGATTATATACAGAAGATATCTTAAAATACAATGACATTATTAATCATATAAAAACCTATAAATCAAATCATTTTACTTTTTATATTGATCAGTTTACATGCACTGTTATTTATCAAAATAATTCTGTATGTATTACTGAAGGTGTTTTTTACCTTAATATGGAAGAATATTAAACAAGAACTAAATATTTTTATACAATTGTATTTAAAGATCATCAAATAGAACTTCTTCATACCTCTATTGGAAATACACCAAAGGACTTAAAAGAAGCACCTTTTATTCTTGCTTCATGTTCTTTTAAATTAGATGAACAGCTTTCAATTGTTGATATTAATGATAATCTATTAGAACTTTTATTATATGATAACAAAAAAGAATTTTTAAATGATATTGATTACCATTGGACCAATTGTATTCATAAAAATGATATTTTTAATGTTATAAAAGCACTTTCTGAAAATGTTTCTGCTTTAGAAAGACACCACTTAGAATATCGTATTAAAAGAAAAGATGGTAGTTATTTATGGATTTATGATCAAGGTCATTTCATTTTTAATAATTAAAAAAATTTAATTGTTCAATGTTATTTAAGTGATATTTCTTCTATTAAAAACAGAGAACTTGCTTCATCTGTTGAAAAAGAGAAATATCAAATGGCTTTAAAAGATAATTCTATTTCTATTCTTGAATATCATATTCAAGATGATCGAATGATTATTGATATTTTAGAACAATCTAAAAAACAAATTTATGATCATTATCTAGATTATGTTTCTTCTAAATCAACTGTTTTTGAAGAAGATAAACAAAAAATTGTAGATTTATTTACTCAAAAAATAAAAGGACCTATTATCTATCGTGAATATTATAGAGGTTCACAAGAATACTGTGTTAAAACACTCGATGCAACAGTCATCTATAATTCGAATGATGAAGCAGAAATCATACTTGCAACAGCTTCTGATATTACTGTTAATTGGCATGAACAAAACTCTTTAAAACAACAAGCTCAAAGAGATTCTCTTACTCATTTGTATAATCTTGAAGCTGGAAAATATATCATTGATGAATATATTAAAAAGAATCCAAAGCAACAAAACGCTTTAATTGTTTTAGATATTGATCATTTTAAAGAAGTAAATGATACTTATGGACATTTAGTGGGAAATGAATTATTGATTGCTCTTGCAAAATATTTGTTATTTCATACAAATCCAAATGATATCGTTATTCGTATGGGTGGCGATGAATTTGTTGTTTTTTTAAAAAATGTACATGATGATTTGACTTATCCTTGTAACCAATTAATGTCTCATCTAAATGAAATTTCTCTTTCTCATCACGGGATACATTTTTCAATAGGCATGGGAGTTTATACATTTTCTAATGAACAAAATTTTGATAATATTTTTAAAATAGCTGATGATGCTCTTTATCATTCAAAAAGAAATGGTAGAAATCGTTATACAATTAAATATCAAAAATAAGGGATGAAATTCCCTTTTTTTATATTATAATAAGGTACAAAGGGGGAAAAATATATGTCTTGTACAACATTATTAGTGGGGAAAAACGCTTCTTATGATGGCTCAACAATGATTGCTAGAAATGATGATTCTGGTGCTGATGGGTTCACTCCAAAAAAGTTCGTCGTTATTTCTTCAAAAGAACAAAAAAGAAAATATAAAACTGTTATTTCGCATTTAGAAATTGATTTACCTGATAATCCAATGTCATATACAGCTATGCCAAATGCAGTTAATGGAAAGGGAATTTGGGCTGCAAGTGGTATTAATGAAGAAAATATTGCAATGACTGCAACTGAAACAATCACTTCAAATCCACGTGTTTTAGGTGCTGATCCACTTGTTGAATATGATGAAATCAATCATATTTCTGGAGGAATTGGTGAAGAAGATATCGTTTATATTGTTTTACCATACATTCATAGTGCACGTGAAGGTGTTGAAAGATTAGGAAGTCTTTTAGAAAAATATGGAACTTATGAAATGAATGGGATTGCTTTTCAAGATCATGATGAGATTTGGTGGTTAGAAACAATTGGTGGACATCATTGGATTGCAAAAAGAGTACCTGATGATCACTACGTAGCTATGCCTAATCAATTTGGTATTGATAATTTTGATTTAGAAGATGCACTTACTTCCAAGAAAAATCATATGTGTTCTTCAGATATGAAAGAATTCATAGAAAAATATCATCTAGATCTTTCTTTAAATTCTAAATTTAATGCTCGTGACACCTTTGGAAGTCATGATGATTCAGATCATGTCTATAACACACCTCGTGCTTTTGATATTGAAAGATATTTGAATCCACATACATTTACTCATCAACCATATGATGATGATATTCCATGGTCACAAGTACCAGAAAAGAAAATCACTGTTGAAGATGTTAAATATGCTCTTTCTTTACATTTTCAAGGAACTAATTATGATCCTTATAAATCTTATGGTGATTTATCTCAAAAAGGAATGTATCGTCCTATAGGAATTAATCGTAATGACTTTTTATCAGTTATTCAATTAAGAAATGATGTACCTAAGTCTTTCCAAGCAATTGAATGGATTGCCTATGCATCAAATGTCTTTAACACATTGGTTCCTTTCTATGGAAGTATCAGTGAAACACCAGATTATTTATCTAATACAACAGATACTGTTTCTACAGATAATTTCTATTGGTCAAGTCGTTTAATTGCAGCTATGGCAGATGCTTCCTATAAGAAATCATCTATCATATCGAACGTTATCAAAAAATGTTATGGCTAAAGGGCATCACTTAATAAACATCTATGATGAACTTTTACAAAAAGAAAACGATTTAGACAAACAACTTCAACTTAAACATCAAGCCAATCAAAAAATAGCTGATATGTTAAAAGAAGAAACAAATAAAACAATTTCACTTGTTTTAAACGAATTAAGTCTTTCAATGAAAAATAAATTTGAACGTTCAGACGCATAAAAGAGGTTCATTCGAACCTCTTTTAACTCCTATTTATTTTCATAAACAGCAATAATTTCACCAATATATCTTTGATGATAATCTTTTTGTGAATACCATCTTTCATCTAAAGATGAATCAATAAATTGTTTAGGATCAATCATATCACTATAAATCTTTTTACATACAAATACCATCTTACCTTGTTTAAAAGTTGGTTGATTTTCTACTTCCTCTATATCAAAAGAAACTTCAGCAATTTTATCGCCATCTCTACCAGATTTAGAACCTAAAACACCTAATTCCTTTTTATAACCATCAAATAGAGTAACTGTAAAATAATCTCCGGCATCTACAAATTCTTTCGTATATCTTTGAGGTCGAATATAAACAGTCATTACATTTTTACCCCATAAATGCCCAAGTTGTCCCCAACTTGCTGTCATTGTATTAACAACTCCATCTTTTTTAGCTGAAATAAGTACCCATTGATTACTAATTTCATCAAAAGGATTAAACTTTAAATCTTGAATATTTACTTTTTCAAACATAGTGTTACCCCCCTAATATCCTAATTCTTCATTTATAACAAGCACCGTCATTCTACTTAACGGTTGCCTTGCAATCTTCACATAAGCACTACATATACGATCATCACTTTGACAATCTACGCATTTTCCAACTTGAACACATGGTGTGTTCTTATGTAAACGTAATGCATTGGCTGGACATGATATGTTTTTAATATGTTGAATAGCTGAATCTTCATCATCAAAAATCTTATTCATGCCAACAATCACAATCACTTTTTTAGGACCATAAATCATTGCTGCTACTCGATTTCCATTTCCATCAATATTATAAAGATTTCCATTTCTATCGATTGCATTTGAACTTGTTAAATAAACATCAGCGAGTAATGATTGATGAAAACATCTTCAATTTCATCTCTAGAAAGACCTTCTTGATAACGATCTAAAAACGAACAGTTTATTCTTAAATAATTAATAACTCCTGTTTCAAATAAAGTCATTGAACCACCAACACCTACTGTTTGATCATCTTTAATTAAAGTATCTAAATAATTTAATAATTCTTGTTTGTTATCTAAAAAAAGTAATTC
>ENA-OQCS01000753-OQCS01000753.1-human-gut-metagenome-genome-assembly--contig:-NODE-753-length-18036-cov-3.791781_pt1 | contig 18036 bp, 22 predicted proteins | sample MGYA00242757_ERZ504575 | MGnify/ENA primary metagenome ERZ504575 (study PRJEB26092, sample SAMD00036297) | human gut metagenome | host: Homo sapiens | study: EMG produced TPA metagenomics assembly of...
GCCCACCGAGCAAGCCAAGCCCAACACCACGCTGACAGCCTGCCGCACCCGCGACGCAGCCACGAAGCGGTCGCCATGAATTCGGTCAGCATCGCGAACAGGAAGCAGGCGACCATATTCGACACAAACGTACCCACAACGAACGGCGTCCCGCTGACCGACGGCAGAAGCATATCCAACGCATGCCGACAGCCGACTCCAACAAATCCACCGACGAACACCACAACATACATCAGTCCGTCGGCGAGCGGATTGAACCGCGCCTGCATACGTTTCATCGGCGCCAGGGGAATCGTAGGCGGATCCATGGTGTTAGCGGCGGGCGCGGTTGCACCAGCATGCATCACCTCAACAGTGTCGATTGCCTGCGTGATGGGATGTGAGTCCTCACCCGCAGTCACCACGTCTCCCGGCGATTGTTCTTGCGATTCCATTGCGCTCCCCCTGTACTGGCCTTCCGCGGACAGCGTTGTTCCGCCCATAGGCCGTGCAACAACGAGCTGGGCCGCGGTTGCCGCCTTCCTAACGCATATGAGTTTACACGGAGCGCCAACGTATGCACCCTGGATGTCCGATTCCGCAGATTCGGACATCCAGAGTCCAGCCGAATTCAGCCAGGCTCAGTCAAGCCGGGCATCACACAGCCGCCGCATCGCAGGTCGTACCTCGCGCTCCTCCTCGCCACTGAACAGCACCACCAGATAGTCACCGGCACGCAGCCGTGTATCACCGCGCGGCACGATCTCGCTTTCGCCGCGACGCAGGCCGATGATCAGACACCCAGACGGCCAACGCACGTCACGCACCCGCTTGCCGTCCGCAATCGCCCCCATTTCCAATGGCAGTTCCATAATGCCGCTGCCCACATGGCTTGCGATTGCCATCTGCATGCCTTGCGCACGCACGTACCGCTCCAGCAACTCCCCATAGATCGGTTTGGTGCGCAGCAGATCGGACACCAACAGCGCGATGAAAGCGACGGCAGCGACCGGCAGCATGTGCGTCAACGTTCCGGACATCTCCACAGCCAACAGAATCGACGTGATCGGCGTTTTCACGGACGCGGCGAGCGTGCCCGTCATCACGCACACCGCAAACACCGCCACTGCGTCGGATGGCAGATCACCGAATCGATGCAACACTTCACCGCAGATGCCGCCGGCCAACGAACCGACCGCAAGAATCGGCATGAAAATACCGCCAGGCGCGCCTGAGCCGAAACTCGTGGATGTGAACAGCATCTTCGCCACGAACAGCAGACACAGCATTCCCAAGCCGACGCGCGCATGTTCGGCGGTATCAATCAGATTCGAGCCGCCGCCGAGCACGTCGGGCAACCAGATGCCGACAGGCAACGCGATCGCAATCGCAATCATCGGGCGGCTCCATGCCGGCAGTTTGCCGTACAGCGTCTGGAAGCCAAGCAACGAGCGTTCATCAGCGAACCAACCAAACCGGCCACCAATCCCAACGGAATCAGCCACACATACTCTTCCAACGACAGCTGACCGATATCACCGAAATCCAAAACCGGACGCAGACCGAAACAGTATTTCGAGACGAAATCGGCGGTCAGCGATGCGGCAGTGGCGCCCATCAGAATCGCAGGGGAAAAACTCCGATGCACCCCTTCCAAAGCGAACATCATGCCGGACAGCGGCGCGCTGAACGCGGCGGACAAGCCTGCCGCGGCACCGGCGGTGACCAGATAATGCTCCTGCATGTCCTCACGGCGGTGGCCGCGCAAACGGTGGGACACACACTGCGCTCCCGACGCACCAATCTGAATGGACGGCCCCTCACGGCCGAGCGACAGACCAAACAACGCGCCCAACAGTCCACCGACGAAACGGACTGGCAGAATCGTCTGCCAACGCATCTTCAAGCCGCATATCACCACGCCGTTGTCTGCGGGATGCCGCTGCCACCGGCCATCGGCTCCTTGCCGACCATCCACGCGATCGCCAGCGCGGCCGCCACCGCGGCAACCGCCCACGGCGCAATCAGCCACGGGGTCTCGCGAATCCGCGCATATATCCAGCGGGACGCATCCGTGCCGTATTCGATGCCGAGACGGTATACGACGACCAGCAATCCTGAAACCAGACCAATGACTATGCCGGCCGCCGCCATCTTCCACTTCAAGTGGTCGAATCGCGGAATCAGCCGGCAGATATCATGTGCCGCGTCGTTGCCAGTCAAGCCGGGAAACTCGTTGCCGACGGTCAGTCGACCAGCGAATTGATCTGGATGATATGGTCGCGCTGCGGGCCGGTGCCGATCACGGAGATACGGCAGCCGGACAGTTCCTCAAGACGCTTGACGTAATCCTGACAGGTCTTCGGCAGATCATTGAAGTCGTGGATTTGGGAAATATCCTCGTCCCAACCGGCATGGATTCGTAGATCGGCTTCGCTACCGCGAATTCGGACTGATCAGTAGCATATCGTCGCGGCGTTCGCCGTTGACATCATAGGCCACGCACAATGGGATTTCCTTCAGGCCGGTAAGCACGTCGAGCTTGGTGAGCACGATGTCGGTCAGGCCGTTGACCTGAGCCGCATAACGATTGACGACCGCATCGAACCAGCCACAACGACGCGGACGGCCGGTGGTCACGCCGTACTCGTGGCCCTGGGCTCGCAGCCATTCGCCTTCCTCGCCGAACAGCTCGGTCGGGAACGGTCCTTCGCCCACGCGGGTCACGTACGCTTTGGAAACGCCGATCACGCGGGTGATCTTGGTCGGGCCGACACCGGTACCGGTGCATGCGCCGCCGGCAGTCGGGTTGGAGGACGTGACAAACGGATATGTGCCGTGATCCACGTCGAGCATAGTGGCCTGGCCGCCTTCGAACAGCACGGTCTTGCCTTCGTCAAGTGCCTTATTGAGCACCAGCGAGGTGTTGGCACGTACGGCTTCAAACGTTCGCCGAGCTTGAGCAGCTCATCCGTGGTTTCGTTCACATCAATCGGACGACGATTGTACAGCTTCACCAGCATCTGGTTCTTCTGATGCAGCTTGCCTCAACCTTGTCGTGCAAATGCTTCGCATTGAACAGGTCGTGCACGCGGATGCCCACGCGATTAATCTTGTCGGCATACGCAGGTCCAATGCCGCGACCGGTGGTACCGATCTTGTGCTTACCAAGGAAACGTTCCGTCACCTTATCAAGCACACGATGATACGGCGCAATAATGTGCGCACCCTCACTCACCAGCAGTCGGGAGCAGTCCACACCGCGGCTTTCCAAGCCGTCGATCTCTTCGAAAAGCACTTCAGGATCAACAACAACACCGTTGCCGATAACCGGAGTCGCGGTCGGGCTGATGATGCCGGAGGCAGCAGGTGCAGCGCATACGATTCGTCGCCGACCACCACGGTATGGCCCGCATTGTTGCCGCCGTTGAAGCGGGCAACATAGTCGACCTTCGTGCGATCAGGTCGGTCGCCTTACCCTTGCCTTCGTCTCCCCACTGGGCACCGATCAAACAATTCCAGGCATGTTGTTGCACCTCCGCGCGTATGCGATTTCGCCTCAAAGCCTTACCAAGGCCTTACAAAGACTATCCTGCGCCCTCTACCGGATATCTGCCGGATATGCACCGATCGGCCGTTGAAACTAGTCAGTTCCATCGTTTTCGTCTCATACAACGCGACACACCCACCGTGCCGCCACACGCCGCATGCATTACGCGGCGCGTGCGGCATCACACTACTTCAACGCCTTGCCCGCGCTGCCAAGCTGCCTGCAAGCCTCCACCACGCGTGCGGCCATGGCGCTTTCCGCTTCGCGCCCCCACGAACGCGGGTCGTACATCTTCTTGTTGCCCACCTCGCCATCGATTTTGAGCACCGAATCATAGTTGGAGAACATGTGACCGGCCACCGCACGGCTGAATGCGTACTGCGTATCGGTGTCGATGTTCATCTTCACCACGCCGTAGCTCACGGCCTGCGCGATCTCCTCCGGCGCGGAGCCGGAACCACCGTGGAACACCAGGGCGAACGGCTTACCGGGAGCGACATCCAGCGAGTGCGCGGGGTCGGGCATTTCGCCGGCCTTAATCGCGAGCGCGACCGTGGTCTGGATTTCGTCGAGCAGTTCGGGGCGCAGTTTCACCACGCCCGGTTTGTATGCGCCGTGCACGTTGCCGAAGGTGAAGGCGGCCATGTAGCGTCCGCGCTCGCCAAGGCCGAGTCGTTGCGCGACGGCGATGCCTTGCGCGGGCGTGGAATACAGTTTGTCGTTGATTTCGGCGCTGTGCCCGTCTTCTTCGCCGCCGACCGCGCCGATTTCGATTTCCAGCACGGTGTGCGCGGCTTGGGATTTGTCGAGCAGTTCTTCTGCGATGTCGAGGTTTTCACCCAGCGGCACTGTGGAACCGTCCCACATGTGTGACTGGAAGGTCGGTTCCTGACCGTGCTTCACCTGTTCGGCTTCATGGTCGAGCAGGGGGCGCACCCATTCGTCCAGATACTGTTTGGCGCAGTGGTCGGTGTGCAGGGCGATGGTGATGTTGGGGTATTTCGCCGCGACTTCGTGCGCGAAGGCTGCAAGGCAAGCGAGCCGGTGACGCGGTCGTTGACGCGTTGCCGGAGAAGTAGGCGGCGCCGCTACGGAGACCTGGATGATGCCATCGGATTCCGCCTCGGCGAAACCCTGGAGTGCGGCGTTCAGGGTCTGTGTGCTGGTCACATTGATCGCGGGATAGCGTAACCGCCGCGGCGTGCGGCGTCCAGCATTTGCGCATAACGTTCCGGCGTTGCAATAGTCATGCCTCCATTATCGCCCGACCCTATCCCACTTATCATGTGACAACATTCGCCATCTTTCCTTTCCGTTTTCCCGACCGTCCGCTCCATATCCAGGTCGCCCGCCCCACTAGGCCATATGCCGAGCGTTTTCGTCTCATATCCCGACATTTGCGGGACCGACCATTAAACAGGGCGAAACCATTGCGATCGTTCCATCGGAAGTCATAGAATATCCACCGGATCGCGCGACGAAGAGCCCAACCGGGTATTCCCGCACGGGCATGCCGCCGCACGTAGATGTTGCGACCAATACCCGCGAGGAGACTTGATGCACCAGGTTTTCGCCATCTTCCTTCGAGACGTGAAACGCATTCTGAAGAACCCAGTGGCGCTCGTCGTCACGCTGGGTGTGGCCATCATCCCATCACTGTACGCATGGTGCAACATCCTCGCCAACTGGGACCCGTACGCGAACACGGGCAACATCCAGGTCGCTGTGGCGAACGAGGACAAGGCACAACCTCCACGCTGGTCGGTCATCTCGACGCTGGCCAGCAAACCGTCAACCAGCTTAAGAAGAACCATCAGCTCGGCTGGCGTTTCGTTCCCGAGCAGCAAGCCATCGAAGGCGTGGAATCCGGCAAATACTATGCGGCGATCGTACTGCCGGAAGACTTCAGCTCCAGACTCATCGGCACCGTCACTGGTAAAGGCGACCGACCGTCGATCACGTACTACATCAACGAAAAGCTGAACGCGATCGCGCCGAAAATCACCGATACGGGTGCGACCACGATCGACGAGCAGATCAACACCACTTTCGTTTCCAGCGTGGCCGACGCCGTGGCGAAGGAAGTGAAGGAGGCAGCGGGAGAAACCACCGGCAGCATGAAAAGCGCGCAAAGCGACGTCATCAACGATCTGACCGACACCATCAACCAGCTCGAAACCGTCCAACAGCAGCTGCGCGGCACGCGTTCCACGCTCGACAAGGCCTCACCACCATCGATTCGGCCAAACAGTCCAACATCGCGCTCGCCTCGGGAATCACCAACTCGCTTGACACCGTCGGCAAGGCGTCCGACTTGCTGAGCGAGACGCGCACACAAACCGAACGATTCTCGAACACGCTGGTCGGAGCGCTCGACAACGGCAGCACGCAACTGTCCGGTCTGCAGGTCAACGTGAGCAATGCCACCGGCACCGTGCTCAGCGGACTGAACACCACGCAGGACGCGCTCGACCAAGTGTCCAGCACCATGCATCACGTCAACACCACCACCGGCAATGTGCTCGACGGCGTGGAGAAGGCGTTGCAGGCCAGCCAGCTGGATCCGAACAGCCAAACGTATAAGGATCTTTCCGCGCAACTCGCCGAAGCCCGCAAACAGCTGACGTTCCAGCAGCAGCGCATCGACGCCTTCGATCAGGACACCACGGCTGCGATCAACGCGGGGAAGAACACCGCGAACGGGTTCAACGACGATGTCACCACGCTGGCGAAAAACGGCACGGCGTCGATGGCGAGCGCACGCACGACCATCACCGGCACGGTCATGCCGAATCTCAACACCGGGCTCGATACACTCAGCCTGGCCAATGGGTCGCTGTCCGGCACGCTTACCACGCTGCAAAGCACACTGGAACAGGGCAACGGGCTGCTCGACCAGTTGTCGCGCACCGTGACCCAAACGAACGCCACCATTGCTGGCACGCAGACGCAGCTCGCCAATCTCGTCAAACAGCTCAACACCACGCGCACCGATGTGGCCGCGTTGAGCAGTTCGGCGATGTTCCAGCAGCTTTCCCAAGCGCTCGGACTTGACGCGAGCGAGGTCGCTCGTTCGTGGGCGAGCCGGTGCATTTGGACGAACAGGTCCTCTACCCGGTCAAAAACTATGGTTCCGCGGTCACGCCGTTCTACACGAATCTTGCGCTATGGGTCGGCGGATTCGTGCTCGTCGCGATCTACAAGCTTGAAGTGGACCGCGATGAGAAGATCCGCATGTACACGCCACGCCAAGGCTATATGGGCCGTTGGCTGCTGTTCGTCACGGTCGGATTCCTGCAGGCGATCATCGCCACGATCGGCGATCTCGCGCTGGGCATCCAATGCGAGCATCCGTTCCTGTTCATCCTCGCCGGCATTTTCGCCTCGTTCGTCTACGTGAACATCATTTACGCGCTCGCCGTGGCGTTCCGGCATATCGGCAAGGCCGTCGCCGTGATTCTGGTGATTATCCAGATTCCGGGCGCGGCAGGTCTCTACCCCATCGAGATGATGCCGGAATTCTTCCGCCGTCTGAAACCGTTCCTACCGTTCACCTACGGCATCAACGCGATGCGCGGGCCGATCGGAGGCATGTATGCCAACCATTATTGGATCGACATGCTCTCGCTGTTCTGGTATCTGCCTGTGGCGCTGTTCATCGGCTTGGTCGTCCGCAAGCTGGCGTTGAACCTCAACCGCCTGTTCGACAACCGTCTGGCGGACACTGATCTGATGATCACCGAACATAACGAAGGCACGGTGGAACCGTTGCGGCTCACCGAGACCGCGCAGCAGATCGCCGAGGAGTTCCCCGAACTCGCCCGCAGACGGGCGATTCATTTCTTCCGCCTGTACCCGCGCCTGGTGCGCTGGGGATTCCTCGCGCTGGCGGTACTGCCGTTCGTGTTTCTGCTGTTGCTATTCATCACGCGCATGAAGCTCGCCATGCTGCTCGGTTGGATCATTTCGATCATCGCCATCGACACGTATCTCATCGTGGTGGAGTATCTGCGCGAACGGTATGCGAATTATCTGGGCGAGGAAGCGATGAGTGCGGAAGAATTCCGCAGCGCGATCCTGCACGAGAACCTGCTGTTCCGGCCGGGCATGCATTACAAGCCGATGCATGCCGTACGTACGAGGCTGTATGAGGCTGCGCATGGTGGTTCGGACGGACATGCGGCTGAACATGCGGCTGAGTATGCGGCTGGAAACACGGACGGAAATGCTGGCAGGAGTCTGCGTGAGGAGGGGAACGAACAGTGAAAATGATCTGGGGCATCTTCAAGCGGGACATGTGCCACGCCACCGCAACGTGATCGCCGTGATCGTCTCGATGGGCCTGGTGGTGGTGCCGGCGCTGTACGCCTGGTTCAACATCGCGGCCAGCTGGGATCCCTACGGCAACACCAAGGCATTGAAGGTCGCCGTGGCCAATAACGACAAGGGTTACAAGTCGGATCTCATACCGGTGCGCGTCAACGTGGGCGAAACCATCATCAGCACACTGCACGCCAACGACCAGCTGGACTGGCAGTTCGTGAAAAGCGACAAGGCAATCGACGGGGTGAAATCCGGCGAATACTATGCGGCGATCGTAATTCCGAAAGGTTTCAGCGCCGACATGATGACGCTGTTCTCCCCCGACATCAAACACGCGCAGCTCAAGTACTATCTGAACGAGAAAATCAACCCGATCGCCCCTCATATCACCGATCAGGGCGCGACAACCGTGGTCAACACGATCGACAAAACCTTCGCCAAAACGATCGCGCAAGTCGGACTCGACCTGGCCGCAAGCATCCTACACTATTCGCAAAGCCCGCAAATGGCCGAATACATGCGCAACCTCAACGGCAATCTCACCACCATGGCGGATACGTTGAGCGGCGCATCGCAGCAGGTAACGTCGTATTCGCAGCTGCTCGGCTCGGCGAACGACATCGTGGATTCCACGGGCAAACTGCTCGCCTCGGCGACCAAGGCGGGCAAACAGGCCCAGAACGCGTTGAAGCAAGGCAAATCAGGTGCCACGTCGTTCACTTCGGCAGGTGCGAACGTCACCTCCTCAGTGAACACCGCGCTCGACCAGGTGTCAGGAGCGTTCGACCAAGTAGCTGCCAAGGTGAACAAGGCGTTCGACGCGATCGGCAAGGACTCAGACACCGCAGCCAGCCAGTTGACAACGTTGAGCGAACAAGTCTCCAGCAGCGAATCGCTGTACGACACGTACATCACAAGCCTCAACCACATGCACGAATCGGTGGAACAACTACCGGACAGTGATTCCGCGAAACAGGCGCTGCTGGAAGCCATCGACCGGGAGATCACGCTGCTGGAAGCCGCCAAAGGCGATTCGCAGAAGCTCGCGCAGCAGCTGAAAGACGCTTCCACGCAGGTCACGCAGGATACCGCAGCCGCGGAACGCTCCCGCAAGGAGATCCTGAACCGCATCACCTCCGCGAAGCAGTCGATCAGCAATGTGCGCGACGATTACGCCACGAACGTCAAGCCGAAAATCGACGCGCTCGCCTCCACAGTCAGCACGCTGATCTCCCAAACCGACAGCATGATCACCCAGCTGAGCGGCACCGCCGACGATCTGGACGATGTGACGGGCGATGTGGGGACGAATGTGACATCCATCCGTTCCACGCTCGGCGCGATCGCGAAGAAACTCGACTCGTCGGCAGCGACGGTGAAGGAGCTGATCACGAAGCTGGAGACGGGCGGGAACGCCGGTGACGGCAACAGCGATGGTGGCGACGGTGACAACGACGCCAGTTCGTCCGATTCGGGTGAATCGGACGAACTACGTGCACTGGCCACCGCCAACGCGTCCACACTGTCCACGCTGATTTCCGCGCCCGTCGCACTGCAGCGCGTCTCAGTGTACCCGATCGCGAACTACGGTTCGGCCATGGCGCCGTTCTATACGATCCTGTCAATCTGGGTGGGTGCGATCATCCTGTGCGCCATGCTGAAAGTGACAATTTCGGACCGCGAGAAGGCGCATGTGCTGGGCTTGGGCGACACGCTGCCGCGCGTCGCGGCCCGTCCGGCCCGGGGAACGCCTCACGTTGGGGACTGCGCCTCGACCACGAGTATTTCGGACGGTACGCGATCTTCGCACTGCTCGCGTTGCTGCAGGGCACACTGGTTTGCCTGGGTGACATGTATTTCCTTGGCGTGCAGGCGAATCATGCGCTGCAGTTCCTTGCCGTGGGGTGGCTTGCCGCACTCGTGTTCTCGAATATCGTGTATACGCTGACCGTGTCGTTCGGCGATATCGGCAAGGCCGTGGCCGTGGTGCTGCTGGTGATGCAGGTCGCCGGTTCGGGCGGTACGTTCCCTATCGAGACACTGCCGAAGTTCTTCCAAATGCTCTACCCGTTCCTACCGTTCCCGCACGCCATCGATGCCATGCACGCCGCGATGGCCGGATCGTACGGCAATGAGTACCTGCTTGACATGGTGTATCTCGCCTTGTTCCTGATTCCTTCGCTGCTGCTGGGATTGGTGTTGCGCAAGCCGGTGATCCGGTTGAACAACTGGGTGAGCCGCAATCTGGAGTCCACCAAGGTGATGTGACGAGGCGGATTTGAACGGGCTGGTTTAAGCCGGTTTAGATCGGTTTCGGCTGGCACACGGTCTGGGAGTCCGATTCGGGAGAAACGGACAACCAAGATGGGCGCATTACACCTTAGACGTCCGATTCTGCAGAATCGGACAATCAGCGGCGTCGCGCAAACCACACGTTGATCAGCGAGCCGACCACCACCAGCGCGACACCGATCCAGAATGGCATGCCCAACGTCACGCCCAATAGGAGCGTGCTGGAAGCAGTGGAGAACAGCGGCGTCGCATACGAACCGATCGCAAGCGTTCCATACTGCCATGTAGCATGCCATACCCCCAGCACGCGTAGCCGCCAGCAATCGACGCGGCACATGCGAGCAGCGAAATATAGCCGCCGATGCCAGGCGCTACAGCTGGCAAACCGTCGCCCGAAACGAAATGGATAATCCACAGCACAACAGCAACGCAACAGAAGAAAATCGTCGTACCATCGTAACCATCGGACATCGATGGCGTCACGGTCGCGTAAATCGCCCAAATAAAGGCGCCTGCGAACGCGAGCGCGTACGGCAATGGATTGCTGGCGATATTGGCAACCGCTTCCTGCACGTCAAGGTTTTCACCGCCGACCGCCATTGCCACGCCGACGGTGGCTACGATTGCACCCGGCAGCGCTTCGGAGACCGAGCCGCGTTTGTGCGACACGGCGGCGGTCATCAGTACCAGCAGCGTCGGCCACAAATAATTGACGAGGCTGACTTCCACAGATTGCGCGTTCGTTGTGGCCAGACCGATCGACAGCGAGATCGACGCCTCGTATGCGATGAACATGAGTCCGCCTGCGACGAGGTACTTGCGTGGCGCTTGGTTAATCGGTTTCGGCCGTCGCACGATGAGCAGGAGCATGCCGCCGACAGTGTAGATGAGCGCCGAGCCGAGCGTGGCGCCGAACGATTCGGAAACGAGTCGCACGAGGCCGGCCATGAAGCCCCACAGGACGATTGCGAACAGGCCGATGAGTGTCGCCGCGTGTGATATGGCATGACCAAATAGGGGGGTATTGGGGCGTTCGCCTGCGGATTCGGCGGGAAGTTTCTGATCCGTATTCACGGATTCCAGCCTACCTGCCGCCCACCCCGCATGTCCGATTCTGCAGAAACGGACACTATTTGTTGGTTTACCGCCGCCTGGCCTCCTTAACCAATGGCACGATGATGACCACGACGCCACACAGCACACCGCCGATCGGCCACGGGACCCAGAACACCTTCATCCACGCGTCAACATCACTGCCCGCCATTCCAAGAAAAAGCATAAGCAACGCGACAACAGTCGCTAACAACATGATCACGCCACAAATTGCACCGGTAAGTCTACTGTAAAATCTGTCCGACTCGCTCATCGTCGGGTGCGGCACGGAACGTCCCTCGCGCACGCTTTCCTCTTCGGCTTCACGATTGTATTTGTCCACATTCACCTTGTCATGCGTCATCCCGGACATAATGAAACAGAACGCCGCCGCGGCCACGCAAGCCAGCAGAACGCTGTCCGGCCACCCCGCGTCTCCGTCGGCAACAAGCTCGTCACAAAACACTCGCACGCACACGCCCGCCAAAATCAGCACGGCACCAATCGCAACACCAATCGCCAATACGACCGACGCACGTGACTTGTCCTCATCCGTGTAAAAATCCTGCACATACGGGTGGCGACGGCGGAAATCGCCATGCATGATTCCGGCCGGTATCAGCAAAGCGAGACCGACAATCGCGCCAACCAACGTGCATACCGTGACCAGCACGTCGTTCACCGGCGACGGCCCCAAGACAGACCCTCCGGCGAAAACAACATGCCAACCGCGACGCCGAGGATGATTGCGGCCACACCAATCGCAATAAGCCACGCAAAACGCCTCATATGACTGTCGTAGCCAACCACATCCTGCACGATATGTCGGGGCACGCTTTGCGGAATGTCCGTCCCATCTCGCGTGTCCGATTCTGGAGAAACGGACAATTGAACACCGGTTTTGGCACCTTGTGCGTCCGATTCACCAGAAACGGACGCACAAACATTCGGATTCGTATCCCTCACGTCCGATTCACCAGAATCGGACATTCCTGCGACCTGCGATGCCGCAAACCCGATTACCCCCGGAACCGCGCCAACAGCAGCGTCGGCCACCCCAACCGACGCGGCCACACCATCCGTATCAGCAGCCAAGTCCACGCGTCCCGCACCCCCACAGCCCGCCGACGCGCGCACGTCGCCCATGACCAAATCATCCAACGTCACGCCGAACATGTCGCAAAGCATCAGCAGCTTGTCCATTTCGGGGTATGCCTTATCGGACTCCCATTTCGAAATTGCCTGCCGGGAAACGCCCAGCAGCATTGCCAGCTGTTCCTGCGTCATGTTGCGCGAACCGCGCAGATACTGCAGATTCTCTTTGAAACTCATGTCCGCCCTTTCGTCGAGTTTCCATATCGCCTCGACTTGCGATTATTGGCGATTGCCAAGCAACAGCTTGTCATAAACGTCGCGTTCCACGCCACCATCTTTCGGTTGCATTGCGATTCGCAACCAAATTTTGCGACGCAACCGACAGTTGCGCGGCGCGAAGTTGACTTCACGGGTCTTTTACGGCAATAGAAAAACCCTTGGAATTCCAACGATTCCAAGGGTTTCGAATGGAGCGGATGACGGGAGTCGAACCCTACCTGACCGATGCTATAAAGCCGTTAAATACCAGTGATTTAGCGGCTTTAACCGCTTGACTACAGCACTGTATGACAACATGGTGACAACAATTTGGGAACGAATCGTTTCGAGGCGTTCTCTCATGTACCGCATGGTCCATCGCATTAGCTGTTCCTAATGAATCGGCTGATTGGGCCCGCCAGCTTCGCCAGATAGATCAGGTGCGCGGCAACAGTGAGAAGGATCCACCAAGCGGGCCAGCCCACCGGATTGTGCGGGATCATGGCGAGACGGTCGGCCAGGACGAAGCCCACCATGGCGGCCAACGTCCAAAGAACGATATGGACTCCCAGGGTTCCTTCCGTAGGCCAGCCTCTCATCGTCGTAAAAACAGCCACCGCATATCCGCCTGCTACGAGCAGAGGCATGCCGCAGACCACGGCTGCCAACAGCAGCATGAGCAGAAACACGAGTGGCCGATCCCACCATCCGCTCAGGATGATCTCATCCAGCCGCGCATCGATATCCGCAAGCCATTGGCCGACCACCGCGAGCTGCCTCCCACACATACGAAGCCAGTCGAGCAACGAGTCGGCGAAGGCTTGCCAGCGTCCTTGCATGACGACGGCGAACATCGGCACCACGGCCGAGCACACACCCAGGCACAAGGCAAAGAGGATGCGCTTGTCACGCTCACGCTGCCTGTCGCTGCTCTCCTTAAGACGCCGACGCATCCGCTCCGATTCCCGTTCGACTTGTTCGGCGATGTCCTCACGTATCCGCTTCCGCTCGTTTTTAAGACGTTCGCGTTCATCCCGAACCCTGGATTCAGCGGTTTCGACCTTCGGGTTCTCCAATACGGCAAGGCCCTCACGACGGCATAGTTCGTCGCTGATCGCACGCCACTGGTCGATGCTCTTGCGGGTCAGACGCATCTTTCTTCCCGTCCTTCGGTTCGCCGCGCAGATGACGATGCGGTTGTGCAGGTGATGCCGATCCATGTGCGTGGAGACCACATACTTGTAGTCTCCACCCGTGATCGCCTCGGCCAGCATGACGCCCATCTCATGCACCTGTTCCGCGTTCACATGCTCGTCGGGACTGAACGAATGCTTCAGATGCAGGGCGAGCACGCCGTCCTTGCGCAGCCCATTCGCGCATCGTTTCAGGTCCCGGATCATCGGTTCGGCGAGCATGTTCGCGTCATGCCGCTCGCTGCTGTAGCTCGCGTATACGAGCCTGCCGCCATCGTTCTTCTCGGGATTGATAACGTAACGAATCGTGTTCGGAAGATTCGTTTTGACCTTGTTCCCGAGTTTGACCACGGCCATCAGTACAGCCCCTGTACCGTATCGATCTCCGCTTTCTCGCGCTCCATCCCCGTCATTTTCTCATTGATCGAGGCGAGCAGATCATGCAGTTCGCACATCTGTTGCTGGCTCACGGAGCCTGTCAGATTCGCGATCCTGGCGATCTGGTTCACGTTCACGCCGATGCGGTGGAGCTCGGCCTTGAACACCTCCGGATCGCTCGCCAGCGTCACCGAGACATTCATCAATGCTCCATGCATGAGGGTCTGACGGGCGAAATCACCCTACCGTCTATACACCGGAATGTTCCTTGCCCAACGCTCGTGGATCCTCCTCGCCTGTTCCCATTCCTCCGGCGTGAACATGATTTTCCTGCATATGCTGCGCCTGCGATTGTCACACCAGCCCATAAGGAAACACCTCCCACGGGAGCCGGAACGGTTCATTCCATAAGCCGCGTCAGCGGTCCGGAGCCTTGCCGACCATGGGGTCCGGGTCTCCCGGCAAGCCGCCCCACGCCTGTGGAGCGAGCATGTGTGGCCACACATGCGTCGCTTGCTATCCCCGTATCCGTTCCAGGGATCGGGGATGGTTCCGCATGATGCGGCCGTGGGATTCCTTGAGGGATGATCGCGCTCATTGCTCCGCTCCTTACGTCATCAGCTTTAGCGCAACAACCTGTTGCATATTCATCATCCATCAAGAAAGCGGAGACCAGTTTGGACGTTGGACAAGCTGCTGGTTTAGACGGCAATCGGGGCTCCGCAGATTTTTCTGCGGAACCCCGATTGCCAAAAGTATGGTCCCCGGTGTCCTCATTCCGTTTCAGCCCCGGGGACGGCCGTTTCCTCACATTCCGACGAAGCGATCGAAGTATTGGCGGAACCGTTCGATGACTCGGCTCTTCATCAGCTCGTACGCGTTGCTCGGCGCGAAGCGTGACACGGGGGGCAGCATCGACACTATTCTGGTGCCGTCCGTGTCGACATAGCCTTCCTTGAAACAGTCGATGATGAACTGCTCGGCCAGTCCCGTCTTCAGGTGCTCCTCGCTGACGATGCGCTCGAACTCCTCCTGCTTTTTGCGGATAATGTATTCCTTCCAGTCGCGCTGCACGTCCGCGCCTGAGGACAGGGACTCGACGAACGAGTCGATGAGTCTTTCTTGCTGCGCAGGTCTGGCGAAGACATGATGGTGCGGTCGATATCGGCGAGGATCGCCTTGTCCTCCATATGCCGTCATGGTATTTGGCTACGAGTTCGAGGATGTAGTCGATGTTCACTTCGATCTGTTTGACCAGTTCGGCTTCGAAGACGACGTCATCGTTGATGATTTCCTTGTCGCTTCCTCATGCGAACGCCGCTGTTGGTAGAGATCGATGTACAGGCTCTGGTAGTCCTGCAGGTCGCGCAGACTCAGCACATCATCATTGGAGAAATCGTCGAAGGCCTGCAGAATGTTGCGTAGCCGCAGGATCGAGCCGAACAGGGTGAGGAAATCCTTCTGCGCCTGTTCCCCGACGATTTCCTCTCCCAGAGGGAACCGCTTGAGCAGTTGCGAGACCTTCTCGTTGTATGCAGCAAGATATTCCACATATGGCTTAAGCACCACCGTGCCCTTGGCGTCCTTGTCTCCGAACAGCGCCAGGGCGTCATCCACCTCCTGCCGCAGATCACGGAAGCAGACGATGTTGCCGAAGGTCTTCACCGAGTTCAGGATGCGGTTGGTGCGGCTGAACGCTGCATCAGGCCATGCTGCTTCAGGTTCTTGTCCACCCACAGGGTGTTGAGCGTCGTGGCGTCGAAGCCGGTGAGCAGCATGTTCACCACGATGGCCATGTCCAGATCGCGGTTCTTGAGCCTGAGGCACAGATCCTTGTAGTAGTTCTCGAACTGGTCGGAGGCCGTGCTGAAGCTGCTGCCGAACGTTCGGTTGTAATCGCAGATCGCGGCGTCGAGGAAATCCCGTGATGACTGGTCAAGGCCAGCGGTCTCGAAGTCCTCGTCATCAATGAAGCCCTGCTCGCCGGGGTCGGCTCGTTCGGCGCGAAACTGTAGATCAAGGCGATTTTCAACGGTTCCCCACCGCGCTCGGCCTGCTGGCGCTGGAACTCGGCGTAATACTGCTTGGCCATGCCGATGGAATCAGCCGCGAACAGCGAATTGAAGCCGCGGACGCGCCGGTCCTTGAGCATGTAGCTGGATTGCCGCTTGGTTTTCTGGTCGAAATGGTCGAGTACATACGACGTGACCGCGCTCACGCGCCGCGGGTCGCTCAGCGCCTTGGCCGCGTCGATGCCGTACACCTGTTCGTCCCTGACGCCTTCCTTACGGCGCACCGTGTCCACGTAGCGATACGGAACGGCAGCACGTTGCCGTCCTTGATCGCGTCCACCACCGTGTATGAGTGCAGGCAGTCGCCGAACGCCTGTCCGGTGGTGCGCAGGTCGGGGGAGCCACCGGTTTTCGCGTTCACGGCGAAGATGGGAGTACCGGTGAACCCGAACAGATGATAGTTCTTGAAATGCTTGGTGATGGCAGTATGCATTTCTCCGAACTGACTGCGATGACATTCGTCGAAAATCAGCACCACATGCTGCGCGTAGCCATCGTGCTTGGGATTGCCGCGGATAAATGAGGAAAGCTTCTGAATCGTGGTGACGATGATCTTGCGTCAGGCTGGCAAGCTGGTCGGCAAGCACCTTGGTGCTCTTGTTGGAGTTGACCGCGCCCTTTTTGAAGCGTTCGTATTCCTTGATGGTCTGGTAGTCGAGGTCCTTGCGGTCCACGACGAATAGCACCTTGTCGACGCCGTCCATGTTGCTGGCGAGCTGCGCCGTTTTGAAGCTAGTCAGCGTCTTGCCGCTGCCTGTGGTATGCCACACGTATCCGCCCGCCTCGGGCGTGCCGAGTTTCTTCGGATCGTATTCGCTGATGAGAATGCGGTTGAGGATGCGTTCGGTGGCCGCGATCTGGTATGGGCGCATCACCAGCAGGTCATGCTCGGCGGTGAACACGCAATATCGCGTCAGGATATTGAGCAGTGTATGCCGAGCGAGAAAAGTCCTGGCGAAACCCGTCAGGTCGGCGATGACATGGTTGCGCCCGTCGGCCCACCAGCTGGTGAATTCGAAACTGTCGGAGCTCTTCTGCGAACGGCCGGCTGCGGGACGGCCTTCCATTCCATGGATGTGCTTGAAGCGCGTGGTGTTGCTGTAGTACTTGGTGTGAGTGCCGTTCGAGATAATGAAGATCTGGGCGTACTCATAGAGTCCCGATCCGCCCCAGAAGCTGTCACGCTGGTAACGGTTAATCTGGTTGAACGCCTCCTTGATCGCCACGCCCCGCCGCTTCAATTCGATTTGCACCAACGGCAGGCCGTTGACCAAAATCGTCACATCATACCGGGTCGGATGGCTGCCGCCCTCCTCCTCGAACTGGTGAAGCACCTGGAGGCGGTTGCTGTGAACATGTACCTTGTCGATGAGACGAATGTTCTTCGTCGTGCCATCGTCACGGTTCAGGATCTGGATGTTGTCTTCCTGGATCAGCCGGGTCTTGTCCTCGATGCCCGCCGTCGAAGAGGCGATGATCTCGTGGAAGAAATGCGACCACTCATTGTCGGTGAACCGGACATCGTTCAGCTTCTCAAGCTGGGTGCGCAGGTTTGCGATAAGCTCGGACTCCGTATGCGCGGAAAGTCGTTCATAGCCCTGGGATTCGAGGATTCGCAGCAGCTCCTCCTCCAGATCCGCTTCGCTCTGGTACGCGGTCTCACGGCCGTGGTCAGGCTCGTATTCGGCCACCACGGTGCTTTCCGCGCCCTCAGCCACGAGCTTGTACGACTTGCCGCCATCCGGCAGATCCATATCCGACCGCTCCGTCATCAGGGGCTCCTTCTTCATCCGTATTTATCCGC
>ENA-OQCS01000754-OQCS01000754.1-human-gut-metagenome-genome-assembly--contig:-NODE-754-length-18028-cov-2.447629_pt1 | contig 18028 bp, 23 predicted proteins | sample MGYA00242757_ERZ504575 | MGnify/ENA primary metagenome ERZ504575 (study PRJEB26092, sample SAMD00036297) | human gut metagenome | host: Homo sapiens | study: EMG produced TPA metagenomics assembly of...
CTCCTGAACCTTTACTCAATTCCAGATCGTCCGATTTTTTAATACGAAAAACTTTTGTCAGATTATCAAACTGCAAAAGTAATGTCTCGTGAACTCATTAGGTATCCTCTAATCATTTCATCACCACAATATGGACATTTCATGCAGATTCACCTCCTATAAATTCTGATTTTGTATAACAGTAGTCTAACACATGTTGATAAAAAACACTACAGCCAAACTAATGTCTGTGATTTGCTTTCCATAAAATGTTCCTTTCAAAAATAAATTATATTTTCTATATTGAGGTGTTGAAAAATGGTTCATAGACATTACCTAAGATGTGTATTCATTGCCTTAAATGTACAACTACATGATGAATTCTTCTAATCCGGAGGAAAGAGCTTATTTTATGGAAGTATGCCGTTATTGGATTCGGGAATTTAAGGTGGATGGCTGGCGTCTGGATGTGGCAAATGAAGTGGATCGGGGATTTGGAGAGATTTTCGTAGGGCTGCTCATGAGGAAAATCCGGAGAGTGTTATGATAGGGGAGATATGGGAGAGCTCGGAGACCTGGCTGAACGGAGACATGTTTGATTCCACTATGAATTATGATTTCCGGAAGAACTGTCGTGATTTCTTTGCCCTTCGGAAAATTTCCGCAGAGGAATTTCATGATCGTATCGTGAAGATGCTACTGCGATATCGTACCGGAACGCTGCGGGGGGCCCCATGCCCTGGAAAAGGTACAGGATGGAGAGGATGATTTCTTTTCCCGGCTGATTGCTATTCGTAAAGAACATGAGGAGCTGACCTATGGAGATTACACTCTGCGATATATGGATCATGACGGAGGATATATCTATCAGAGAACCTGGGGAGATCACAAGATTACAGTCTGTCTCAATAATGGCAGTACAACGATTGATCTGCGGGAGTATTTGGGAAAGGGCAGCGTGCTTTTGAGTGAATCCTATGAAGCCGGAAAGCTTGGAAGTATGGGATATGCGATTATAGAAGAAAAATAGAACAATAATAAGAGACCGGATGGTGAGCGATCACTGTCCGGTTTTTTTGACTACATTTTACACAGAGTGTTGCTAGTTTTCGGTCGTGTTTTCCTGCGGGATATGGTAAAATAAATATCAAGGAAACATTTTCAACAATTAAAAAATGGACATTTCAGAAAGAAAAAACGGATATTCAGAAGGTAAAGGTGGACATTCGAATATAAATGTAAACATAGGAAAGGCAGGGCGAGGTTATGAAGGATTATGATGTGATCATCATCGGCGCCGGAGTGAGTGGCTGCGCCATTGCCAGGAACTGGCGAAGGGAAAGCGCAGGATCGCTGTACTGGAGGCGAAAAGCGATGTCTGCGAAGGCACTTCCAAGGCAAACAGCGGCATTGTGCATGCGGGGTATGATGCGGTGCCGGGAACCCTTAAGGCAAAATTAAATGTCCGGGGCAACGAAATGATGGAGGAACTGTCGAAGAAGCTGGACTTCCCGTTTCGCAGGAACGGTTCCCTGGTACTGTGCTTTGAAGAAGACGGCATGCCCGGACTGGAAGAACTGTACAGACGCGGCATAGAGAATGGGGTAAAAGAATTGAAGCTTCTGTCTCCGGAGGAGTATGGGCGATGGAGCCGGCGGTTTCCCGGAATATCGTGGGAGCATTGTATGCACCCACCGGCGGCATCGTATGTCCCTTCGGACTGAATATTGCCCTGGCGGAAAATGCGGCGGAAAACGGCGTAGAGTTCTATCGTGACCACAAGGTGACAGCTATCGTGGAACAGAGACCGGTATGGACCGAGAACCCGCCTGCGAAGGAAGGACGGATGTATCAGGTGCAGGTGGATGGTGAGATATTCGAGGCTCCCATCGTCATCAATGCGGCAGGTGTCTATGCGGATGAAATCCACAACATGATCTGTGAAGAGAAGATCCGCATCGTGCCTCGCAGAGGTGAGTATCGTCTTATGGACAAAAATTGTGGTGATCTGGTAAATTCCACTATTTTCCAACAACCCTCTAAAATGGGTAAAGGTATCCTTGTAACGCCTACTGTCCATGGCAATCTGCTGGTAGGTCCGACAGCGGAGGACATTCCGGATAAGCAGGATGTGGACACCACGGCAGAGGGACTGGCGAAGGTCCTGAACCTGGGAAGCAACAGTGTGGATGCCCTGGACGGCAGACAGACGATCACTTCTTTTGCCGGACTGCGTGCTCATCTGGTGCACGAAGATCCTGCGGAAAAATCGGATTTCCTCATCGAAGAGGCAGCAGAGCATCCAGGCTTTATCGATGTAGCGGGAATCGAATCCCCGGGACTGACCAGTGCCCCCGCCATCGGTGAGTATGTGGCACAGATTGTTGAAAATATTTATCCTGCAGAACGTAAGGCGGATTTTATTGACACCAGAAAAGGCATTCCCAGTATGGCACTTGCCACGGAAGAGGAGAGAGAAGCCTGATCCGGGAAAATCCTGCTTTTGCCAATGTGATCTGTCGTTGTGAACTGGTGACGGAGGGAGAGATTCTGTCAGCCATTCACCGCCTAGTGGGAGCGACGACATTGGATGGCGTCAAGCGCCGCACCAGAGCCGGCATGGGAAGATGCCAGGCGGGATTCTGCTCCCCGAAGACGTGGAGATACTGTCGAGAGAACTGCATCTCGATCCGGCACAGATTACTAAAGAAGGAACCGGTTCAGAGATTCTGGTCGGTAAAAATAAAGACACCGCACCCGGAGAGGGCGGAACATGGAAGAGGACACAGGAGCCTGTCGGAAAGGAGGCACTCCATGAGTAAACGTACAGAAGACATCGTCATCATCGGAGGAGGTCCCGCGGGACTGGCAGCAGCGCTGTCTGCGAGAAAAGCAGGTTGTGAAAAAGTGCTGATCTTAGAGCGTGACAGAGAGCTGGGAGGTATCCTGAACCAGTGTATCCACAACGGTTTCGGTCTGCATACTTTCAAGGAGGAGCTGACCGGACCGGAATACGCGGAACGCTATATTGACATGGCAGAAGAAGCAAAAATCCCTTATCTGCTGAATACCATGGTAACAAATATTTCCCTGCTTTCCGACGGACGCAAGAAAGTCACCGCCATGAACAAAGAGGACGGGCTGTTGGAGATCGAGACAGAGACCGTGATCCTGGCGATGGGCTGCAGAGAGCGTTCCCGCGGTGCGTTAAACATCCCCGGCAGCAGACCGGCAGGTATTTACAGCGCCGGAACTGCGCAGTATTATGTGAACATCCGCGGACGTATGCCCGGTAAAAATGTAGTCATCCTGGGTTCCGGTGATATTGGACTCATCATGGCGAGACGTATGGTGTTAGAAGGTGCCAAGGTACAGTGCGTGGCAGAGCTTCGTCCCCAGAGCGGTGGACTGAAGCGCAACATTGTCCAGTGCCTGGATGATTTCAACATTCCTCTGTATCTGAATACTACCGTGGCACAGATTCACGGCAGAGACCGTGTAGAGGGAGTGACCCTGACAAAAGTGGACGATAACGGAAAACCCATCCCCGGATCCGAGTGGGAGGTTCCCTGCGATACTCTGTTGTTATCCTGCGGGCTGATCCCGGAGAATGAACTGACCAGGGGCTTAGGAGCGGATATGGACGGCAAGACCGGAGGACCGGTAGTGGGAGAGAATCTGGAGTGCACTATCCCCGGCGTCTTCGCCTGCGGCAATGTGCTCCACGTCCATGAACTGGTAGATCATGTACGCAGAAGCGGAAAAGGCTGGAGACTACGCAGTGGAATATATCCGACAGAAAAGAGGGTGAGACGATGGCAGAGAAGAATACAACACAAAAAGAATTGACCTGCATCTGCTGTCCGGTAGGGTGTGCTCTGACCGTGACTATCGCAGATGACAGTAGTGTCACAGTGACCGGTAACCGTTGTCCCAGAGGCGCAGCCTACGGAGAGAAGGAAGTGACCAACCTACGCGTATTGTGACATCCACCGTACGCGTGACAGGATATCCGGATGCTGTGGTATCCGTGAAGACAGCTTCCGACATTCCTAAAGGCAGGATTGATGACTGCATGAAAGCTCTGGCAGATGTTACTGTAGCGGCACCCATCCATGTAGGAGATATCATCTTGGAAAATGTCGCTGACACAGGTGTCAATATAGTGGCAACCCGGTCGTTTCGGGGATAACAGAAGATATCATATAATTAGAGCAATGACCACATATCCCAACGGCTTCCGCAAATTTATCTGAGTGGGATATGTGTCAATTGTGATGAAATGAACAACGGGAGGTTACATAACAGAATGGGAGATATACAGAACACACAGAAGAAAACATACATCATGGCACTGGATCAGGGTACCACCAGTTCCCGCTGCATCCTGTTTGACAAGCAGGGAAACATCTGCTCCATGGCACAGAAGGAATTCACACAGATCTATCCCCAGCCCGGCTGTAGAACATAACCCCATGGAGATCTGGTCCTCCCAGCTGGGAGTGGCGATCGAGAGCATGGCAGTCCTGGGTATCACGGATGACAGATTGAGGCTATCGGTATCACGAACCAGCGTGAGACGACGATCCTCTGGGACAAAAATACCGGAGAACCGGTATACAATGCCATTGTATGGCAGTGCCGCCGGACTTCCGATATGATCGAGGAATTGAAAAAGGACGGTTTTGACAAAATCATCCGGGAGAAGACCGGACTGATTCCCGATGCCTACTTCAGTGCATCGAAGATCGCCTGGATTCTGAATCATGTTCCCGGAGCCAGAGAACGCGCAGAGAGAGGCGAGCTTCTCTTCGGTACGGTGGATACCTGGCTGATCTGGAACCTGACCAAGGGAGCCGTACATGTGACGGATTATACGAATGCTTCCCGGACCATGCTTTTCGATATTCATAACCTCTGCTGGGATCAGGAGATCCTGAAGCGCTTCAACATCCCGGAGAGTCTGCTTCCGAAGGTGTGCTGTTCCAGTGAGATCTACGGCAAGACCGATGCGTCCGTTCTGGGCGGCGAGATTCCTATTGCCGGTGCAGCGGGAGACCAGCAGGCGGCGCTGTTCGGACAGTGCTGCTTTGAGCAGGGAGAAGTGAAAAACACTTACGGAACCGGCTGCTTCTTATTAATGAACACCGGACACGAAGCCATTACTTCCCGTTCCGGTCTGCTGACTACATGCCGCCAGCACAAGCAAAAACAGTAGAAGTATGCCCTGGAGGCAGCGTGTTCGTAGCCGGTGCAGGGATCCAGTGGCTTCGTGACAGTATGCGTATGCTCAAGACCTCCGCACAGTCCCAGGAGTATGCAGAGCATGTACCGGATACCGCAGGGGTCTATATCGTTCCGGCATTTGCGGGCATGGGAGCTCCATACTGGGATCAGTATGCCAGAGGAACCATCGTCGGCATTACCAGAGGCTGTACCAAGGAGCATTTCATCCGCGCCACGCTGGAATCTATTGCATACCAGACGGCAGATGTGCTGGAAGCCATGGAGAAGGACAGCGGCATTGATTTAAAGAGTCTGAAAGTAGACGGTGGTGCCAGTGCCAATGATTTCCTTATGCAGTTCCAGGCGGATATCGTCAACACCCAGGTACGCCGTCCGGCATGTATCGAGACGACGGCTTTGGGAGCGGCTTATCTGGCAGGACTTGCCGTAGGCTATTGGAAGAATCGTGATGAGATCCGTGAGAACTGGCAGATCGGAGCAGCCTTTGCACCGCAGATGGAGGAGACACAGCGGCGACAACTATTAAAGGGCTGGCATCGCGCAGTGAAATGCGCTCTTGCATGGGCAGAGGATGAGGTATAAATTATATGATGCCAGGGTCAAAAGGTCTAAGCCCACATGAGCTTGCTCATAGGTGGGTGAAAGACCTTAGGACCCGCCCCGATATGAGCATAAAAGTAGGATGATAATCCTACGATATGCGAATATTGGGTAGATTGTGGGAGTGCGTAGCACGGAGCAATCCGCAGGCATCAAAGTCGGGGCTTTTGCCCCCGACATCATTTTATATAACTAAGGTATTTTTTGGCAAAGCAAACTTGTAATGTGATAAAGTACTGTGGTATTATGATGTCTGGGTGAAAGGTTATCTTGCAACCCAGACATTATATTTTTACGGAATGAATTGCAGTAAGGGGTTAAGGGGAGTTCACGGAAAGGAAACAGGATGGATTTAAACGGCTTACCACAGACCGTGCAGAACTTCATAAACGATACTATCCAATATAGAGAATCAGGCAACTGTCTGGACTATGACACCTGCCAGAAAATATTGGAGTATGCGGCAGATACCGGATCACAGAAGCTGACAGGGCTTGGACTCTATTATCTGGCGGAGTGTTATTGGCAGAAGGGCGAGTATGAGAACACCATGCAATGCCTTACAGAGGGTGTCGGCTGCCTGGAAAATGCCCGGATGTACGAGTTGTTGGCCAAAGCCATAATATGATGGGAGCGGTGTCTGATCGGAAGAATAACCGGATGTTAGCGCTCAGCTCCTACTATAACAGCCTGAAATATGCGGAAAAATATCATTATTATTATGTACAGGGCATGGCGGAGAGCAATATTGCCTATACCCTGGTCAGAATGCGCCTGCGGCAGGAGGCGATACAGCATTACCGTATAGCGATCGCCTGCTATGATAAGTCAGAAAAAACATATCAGCTGAATTATAACAGGATCAACTGTATGATCGAGTGCGGCTGCTGTCACATGTACCTGGGAGAAATGGAAAAAGCCCTGCAGCTTTGGAATGAAATAGAGAAGATCCTCAGAGAAGCACCGGAAAGCTATTATTCGAAAATAACATTAGAAATGTATCGTATTCCCTGCGAATTATTAAAAGGGCATGAGGAAGAGGCTTTAAAGCTTGCGTCAGATCTTCTGGAGCAATTGTCAGACCGGGATATTTTTGAAGAGTTCATGGATGACTGGTGATCCTGGCGGGAATCCTGGCAATCCTGCCCGACGGAAATATCTGGAGGAACTGATCCGGATCATTGATGAAAAAAAATGTTGAAGCGTATTACAATATCTTCCTGGATCTGTATCCTTTTAAAGTGCAGAGCATATTACGCAAAGGAGACATGGGGGAATATGTGAAATATACCCGGCAATATTTAGAAACATATGAAAAATTCCGGCAGGAAAATCACCGCGCCTTGGTCGGTGTTATGGAATTACAGGACCGGTTGAGAAATGTAACGCTTGACAGAGAGAATATGCAGGCTTCTAACCGTGTACTGGAGGATCTTGCCATGCATGACGAACTGACGGGATTGGCTAATCGTACTTATTTACATGAATATCTGACCAGCTGCTTTGAACACGCCTATGCGGAAGAAAAGCTTCTTGGCGTGGAGCTTATGGATATTGATTTTTCAAAGAGTACAATGATCACTACGGTCATCTGATGGGGGACCGGTGTCTGAAAGCCATTGCCGGAGTTCTGCAAAAAATACAGATTCCGGGACAGGTATTTTGTGCCAGATACGGTGGCGATGAATTTATGATCGTATATACCGGGATGACAGTGGAGCAGATCCGGAGAATTTCAGAGGACATTCTCAGAGAGGTCCATATGTTAAAAATACCTCATGAGTGCAGCAGGTGCAGTAAATACGTATCCATCAGCCAAGGAGTCTTTGCAAGAATCCCGATGGAAAATAACAGAGAGTGGGATTTCACTTCCAAAGCGGATGAGCTTCTCTATAAGGCAAAAAACTGTGGAAGAGACGGCATCTGTCTGTCCACAGAAAAGTCCAGTGATAAGTGTATAGAGATCAAATAAACAGCGCAGACAGCGCGGATGGGAGAGCGTAGTATGTTAGTTCAGAAATACAAAGACATGCTGTCGGGAAAATCAGTGATCCGGCAGCTTTCGGAATTCGCTACGGCAAGAGGACAGGAGATCGGATACGAGAATGTATTTGATTACAGCCTGGGGAATCCTTCCGTTCCGGTTCCCAGAGAATTTACCGACCGTATGATCCATATGCTGGCGACGAAGGAACCGTTGGAACTGCACGGCTATAGTCCCAGCCTCGGTATTACAAGTGTCAGGGAGGCAATTGCGGAGAACCTGGAGAAGAGATTCGGCCTGCCCTATCGCAAAGAGCACATTTTTATGGCGTCTGGGGCGGCGGGAGCGCTGGCACATGCTTTTCGTCTGGTGACGGAACCGGGAGATGAGATCCTGACTTTTGCACCGTTTTTCCCGGAATATCATCCTTATGTGGATCTCACCGGGGCAGTACTGAAGGTGGTTCCGCCTAATCTGGAGAACTTCCAGATCAACTTCGAGGCGTTTGAAGAGATGCTGACAGAGAAGGTCAAGGCAGTACTGATCAATACTCCCAACAACCCCTCCGGTGTGGTATATTCCACCCCGACATTGCAGAGACTGGCAGATATCCTGAGAGAAAAGTCCAAGGAATACGGTCATATTATTTACCTGATCTCTGATGAACCTTATCGTGAGATCGTGTTTGAAGGCGTAGACAGTCCCTGCGTATCCTATTTTTATGACAATACCATCATGTGTTATTCTTTCTCCAAATCACTGTCCTGCCGGGAGAGCGTATCGGTTATGTGGCAGTGAACCCGGCATGTGAGGATGCGGAGACCATGATCAATATGTGTGGACAGATCTCCCGCGGTATCGGACATAACTGTCCTCCTTCCATTATCCAACTGGCAGTGGCACAGGTACTGGACAAGACAGCGGATCTGTCGGTGTATGAGACGAATATGAACATCCTCTATAAAGAACTGCTAGATCTGGGATTCACCTGTGTGAAGCCCGGCGGAACTTTCTACATTTTCCCGAAGGCGCTGGAAGAGGATGCCAAGGTATTCAGCCAGAAAGCATTGAAATATGATCTTGTTCTGGTACCGGGCGACAGCTTTGGTGCCCCCGGATATTTCCGCATGGCCTACTGTGTGGACACGGAGAAGGTAGAGAGATCTCTGGAAGCCTTTCGAAAATTTGTAAAGACTGAGTACGGAAAGGAGTCATTGTAAGATGTATCAGGCAGGACTGGTATTGGAAGGCGGTGGCATGAAGGGTGTCTATACCGCCGGAGTGTTGGATTTTTTTACCGAAAAAGGAATTGACTTCTCCCATATCTATGGGGTGTCTGCCGGAGCGTGCCATATGTGCAGCTATCTGTCCCGACAAAAGGGACGGGCGCTGAGTGTCAGTGTGGACTATCTGGATACGAGACGATATTGCAGTCTGGAGAGCTTATTGACCAGCGGAGATCTGTTCAATGTGGATTTCTGTTATCACCTGATCCCGGAATATCTATATCCGTATGACTATGAAACATTTGAAAAATATCCCGCAAGGCCTACAGCGTGGTGACCAACATCGAGACGGGACAGCCGGAGTATCTGCGTGTCCGTGATATCCGCAAGGATATTGACAAGATCCGTGCTTCCGCATCCCTGCCGTTAGTGGCACGGAATGTAAAAATAGATGGGAAGCTGTATCTGGACGGCGGCATCAGCGATGCGATCCCTCTGGAAAAATCAATCCTGGACGGCAACCGTAAAAACATTGTTGTCATGACCAAGGAAGTGGGATTCGTGAGAAAACCCGCCTCCGCATCGCAGTTAGGACTCATAAAACTCAGATATCTGAAATATCCTAAAGTATATGAACTTATGGCAGACAGACATATCCGTTATAATGAGAGCCTGGACTACATCGAAAGACAGGAGAAATGTGGTCAGGCATTCGTGATCCGTCCTCATAAAAAGAGTGATGTGGGACGGATCGAGAAAGACAAGGACAAACTGATTGCCTTATACGAAGAGGGGTATCGGGAGGCAGAAGCCTGCTATGAGGATCTGCTGGCATATCTGGAAAAATAAGTACTAAAAATATAAGAAAGTATAGAGAGAAAAGAAATGTTAGAAATTATCAAAGCGATTATTTACGGTATTGTAGAAGGTATTACCGAATGGCTGCCGATCAGTAGCACAGGACACCTGATCCTGGTGGAACGGCTGATCCCTTTTCAACAGACCAGTGAAGGATTTTTCGATATGTTCGATGTAGTCATTCAGCTGGGAGCTATTTTAGCGGTGGTTGTATTGTTCTGGAACAAGATCTGGCCCTTTTACCTGAGGAAAAATAAGCAGCCGAAAAAGGGAGGCATTGTAAAATCCGCAAAAGATCCCGCAGTGGGAAATGTGGCACTGAGCATGGATGCTTTCTGGATGTGGGTGAAGATCGTTGTGGCATGCATCCCGGCAGTCGTATACGGTCTGTTATTTGATGATGCGGTGGGAGAAGCCTTCCAAAAAGAGATCGGAAGCAGTGGTGTTACAATTCAGGTCATCGTGGTGGCTGTAATGCTGGTAGTGGTCGGCGTACTGTTTATCGTGATCGAGAATTGGAATAAGGACCGTGTACCTACCACAACAAAATTGTCTCAGCTGACCTACAGAGATGCACTGATCATCGGTCTGTGCCAGCTGGTAGCGGCGGCACTGCCCGGAACCTCCCGCTCCGGAGCTACGATCCTGGGAGCTATTATGATTGGCATATCGAGAACAGTGGCAGCGGAATTTACCTTCTTTTTGGCGATTCCCGTTATGTTTGGAGCCAGCCTCCTGAAGGTACTGAAGTTCGGATTTGCATTCACGGGAATGGAGCTTGCCTGCCTGCTGGTCGGTACGGTGATATCCTTTATTGTATCCCTGTTTGTACTTCGTTTCCTGATGGGATACATCAAAAAGCATGATTTTAAAGTCTTCGGATGGTACCGGATCGTACTTGGTATTATCGTATTACTGTACTTCCTTGTATTCGCATAACAGTTGACAATTATAGGGAAAAGGAATACACTACCCTTATCGAGCGCCGGAATACGGTACTTGTGAGGAGAATGAAAATGTTTTTTGTACATGATTCGTACAGAAGGGAGACGGTAACATGGCAATAGTTAAGAAAACTGTAGCACCAGTAGCAGCAGCGAAAGTGGAAGCGCCTAAGGCAGAAGTGAAGAAAGCAGCACCGACAACTCCAGTTAAGACAGAAACTAAGACCGCTGTGAAGGAAGCTGAGAAGGCACCTGTAGCAAAGGCTGAAGTAAAAGCACCTGTAAAGGCAGAGGTTAAAAAGCCCGCAGCTAAGAAAGAGACAGCAAAAAAGGAAACCGCTAAGAAAGCACCCGCTAAGAAACCCGCAGCAAAAAAAGCAGAGTTAAAGAGCGAGATCAGTGTTCAGTTCGGCGGCAAGTCCTATTCTCAGGAAGATCTGCTGAAGATTGCAAAGGATGTATGGAAATACGACCTGAAGCAGAAGGCAGCTGATCTGACCAGCGTAGAATTATATGTAAAACCCGAAGAGAGCATGGTTTACTATGTAATGAACAAAGAGACCACCGGAAGCTTCTACATATAAACTATTCAGAGTAATAAAAAATAAGTATATATACGTTGAACGCTTGCATTCATAAGGATATATACTTATTTTTATATTACGAAGTAACCCTATGAGCAAAAGGAAAGCACCGAAGGTGCGGTTTTGCGAATAGGGTCTGAATAGTTTACCAGGCCCCAAAGTTGAATAATCACTTGGGGTCTTTTGTATCATTATTATCACAATGTTAAAGGATGACAGAATGCAGAAAAAATCAGAAAAGAATTATTCTCACATTATATCTGCTGGGTTTTCTGGCACTGGCGCTTACCATCGCCCTGCTGCAGCCCCTGGCCAATACACCGCCCCTGTTCGGCAACCCGCCGGATGAGCATGCGAGATACCTGATTCCGCAGTTTATCCGCAGATACGGCAGAATCCCCACGGGACTGGAGGAAGAAGTGCGGATTCCGGCGTATGGATTTTCTTATGCGTTGTATAACGTGTTTCCTTATATTGTACAGGGGTATATCATGCGTTTTGTCAGCCTGTTCACGGAATCCGAGATCGCGTTGCTGTACACGGCACGCCTGGTGAATGTGACTTTCGGACTGCTGATGGCAGTTGTTGTATACTTTATTGGGAAGAGAGTATTTCAGGATGACAGATTCCGTTGGCTGTTCTGTTTCGCGGTGACCTATCTGCCGGAAGGACTGTTTATGCATACCTATGTGAATACGGATTCCTGCTGCATGCTGTCCACGGCGATGATGGTATATGCGCTGGTCTGTGTCTACAGGGACGGCATCAACGTCCGGAACAGCCTGTGGATGAGCGGAGGTATTATTTTATGCGCACTTTCTTATTATAATGCTTATGGATATATCGTAAGCTGCATTTTACTGTTTGTAATGTTTTTTTTACAGAAAAAGGAGAGTGGCGGTTATTCTTATGACTGGAAGAAGATGTTAAAATACGGCTGCTTTATTGCGGCGGTGGTCCTGATAGGAATCGGATGGTGGTTCATTCGAAGTTATATAGTACTGGACGGAGATCTGTTAGGACTTGCCACCCGGGAAAAAATGGCAATACAGTATGCGGTAGAGAGCGTAAATCCCCTGACGATGCAGACCTATCACTCCATGGGATATACAGTATTCGAAATGTTCCGGGAACGATATACCTTGTCCGGACTGTTCCACAGCTTTGTGGGGGCATTTGGTTCCATGTCCATATATGGCTCCATCTGGCTGTACCGGGCATATAAAGTATTTTTTGCAGCAGGCATTGTGGGAGCGCTTCTGTATCTGATCCGTTATAAAAAGCGGCGTAAAATATCCGGAAGAGAATGGTTCTTTCATATCAATATGTTGTATTGCATTTTCATGCCGGTTTTTCTGACAATTTATTATGCATATACCACAGATTATCAGAACCAGGGACGTTACCTGCTCCCGGCATTGATCCCGCTAATGTATTACATGACAAAGGGGATTCAGAAGCTTTCGGAAATCAGCTTCAGAGGCAGGACTTTTCCGAGATGGCTGGTAAATGCAGGCATTGCGGTATGCTTCCTGATCATTATCGGAGCCGCAATAGAAATGGTATATGTACGGGCACTTCCCGTGTATTTAGAGACAGGACTGGTACTGGAATAGTGCCGGTCCTGTTTTTATATTTTATTAATAATCTTTAGAATTATTTTCCGGAAAATCGGTTGACAATAATACCCGGTAGTGATATTTTAGGGTAAGAAGATGTTAGCACTCCTTTTAGATGAGTGCTAATAATCCCAAAGGGAGTGATGGAATGCAATTGGATAACAGAAAAAGAATTATATTGCAAGCCATTATCCGGAACTACTTGGAAACGGGAGAGCCGGTAGGCAGCAGGACCATTTCGAAATATACGGATCTGAATCTAAGTTCGGCAACCATTCGGAATGAGATGTCAGATCTGGAGGAGATGGGTTATATTATACAGCCCCACACTTCCGCAGGAAGAATTCCTTCCGATAAGGGATATCGCTTCTATGTGGATACCATGATGGCGACCAGAGAGCAGGAAGTCAATGAGATGAAGGATATGCTCTTAGAGAGACAGGATAAGCTGGAGAACCTGTTAAAACAGGTAGTCAAGACCCTGGCTCAGAACACACAGTATGCCACCATGATCAGTGCTCCGCAGGTACATCATAACAAGGTGAAGTTCATCCAGCTGTCCCGGGTAGATGCCGGACAGATTTTGGCAGTCATCGTTGCCGAAGGCAATGTGATCAAGAACAATATCCTGGCAGTGGATCGGGAACTGGATGATGAGACGCTTTGAAGCTGAATATCCTGCTGAACACACACCTCAATGGTTTGTCCATGGAGGAGATCAATTTGGGAATGATCGCAGCGATGAAACAGCAGGCCGGAATCCACAGTGAGATCGTCAGTGAGGTGATCGATGCCGTGGCAGATGCCATCAAGGCAGACGAAGATCTGGAGATCTACACCAGCGGCGCGAACAACATTTTCCGGTATCCGGAGCTGGCAGATCAGTCCAAGGCAAGTGAACTGATCAATGCTTTCGAGGAGAAGCAGCAGTTAGGCGGTCTGATCCAGGAATCCCTGGCAGACGAGGGCAGCACAGGTATCCAGGTGTACATCGGAGACGAGACACCGGTGCAGGGCATGAAGGACTGCAGTGTCGTGACCGCTACTTATGAATTAGGCGAAGGCATGAAGGGAACCATAGGAATCATAGGTCCCAAGAGAATGGATTATGACAAGGTCATAGGAACGCTGCGGACGGTGCAGAACCAGTTGGATGACCTTTACCGCAAAGAATAGACAGATTCCAGAAAGGAAAGTAAGAATGGCAGATCAGGAAAAAGAAATATTAGAGGAAGAAATGGAACAGGATCTTTCAGATGCCGAAGAACTGAAGGAAGAAGAGACAGAAGATGAGGAACCCGTGAGCAAGGAAGACAAAAAGGCAGCAAAGAAGCAGGCAAAGCTGAACAAAAAGGAAGATTCCTACAAGGAGAAGATCGATCAGCTGGAAGACAGAGTAAAGCGTCAGATGGCAGAGTTCGAGAACTTCCGCAAGAGAACCGATAAAGAGAAACAGGCAATGTTCGATACCGGTGCCAAGAGTGTGATCGAGAAGATCCTTCCGGTAGTAGATAATTTTGAAAGAGGCCTGGCAACGGTTCCCGAGGAATCCAAAGAGGATCCTTTCGTAGACGGTATGAACCGTATCTACAAACAGCTGATGACAGAACTTGAGAATATCGGTGTAAAACCCATCGAGGCAGTCGGACAGGAATTCGACCCGAATCTTCACAACGCAGTGATGCAGGTGGAGAGCGATGAGTATGAATCCGGTGTGATAGCCCAGGAACTTCAGAAGGGTTACACATATCATGACATGGTCGTAAGACACAGCATGGTAGGCGTTGTTCAATAATTTGATTATCACATATTTTTGAAAATAGAAACTATAAAATGAAAACAGAGAGTAAAAACAGGAGGAAAATATTATGAGTAAGATTATTGGTATTGACTTAGGTACAACCAACAGCTGTGTAGCTGTTATGGAAGGTGGTAAACCCACCGTTATCGCAAATACAGAAGGCGCAAGAACCACACCCTCTGTTGTAGCATTTACCAAGACCGGTGAGAGACTGGTCGGTGAGCCTGCAAAGCGTCAGGCAGTTACTAACGCAGAGAAGACCATCTCTTCTATTAAGAGAGATATGGGTACCGATCGTGGCCGTACCATCGATGCAAAAAGTACTCTCCTCAGCAGATCTCCGCAATGATCCTGCAGAAGCTGAAAGCAGATGCAGAGAGCTATCTGGGTGAGAAGGTTACCGAGGCAGTTATCACAGTTCCCGCATACTTCAATGATGCTCAGCGTCAGGCTACCAAGGATGCCGGTAAGATCGCAGGACTGGATGTAAAGCGTATCATCAACGAGCCTACCGCAGCAGCACTTGCTTATGGTCTGGACAATGAAAAAGAGCAGAAGATCATGGTATACGACCTTGGTGGTGGTACCTTCGATGTATCTATCATCGAGATCGGTGACGGTGTCATCGAAGTACTGGCTACCAACGGTGATACACACCTTGGCGGTGATGATTTCGATAACAAGATCATTCAGTGGATGCTGGATGAATTCAAGAAGGCAGAAGGCGTAGATCTGTCCGGTGATAAGATGGCTATGCAGAGACTGAAGGAAGCAGCTGAGAAGGCTAAGAAAGAGCTGTCCAGTGCAATGACCACCAACATCAATCTGCCTTTCATTACCGCAACCGCAGAAGGACCTAAGCACTTTGATATGAACTTAACCCGTGCTAAGTTCGATGAACTGACTAGAGATCTGGTTGACAAGACCGCTATCCCCGTACAGAACGCTATGAAGGATGCAGGCCTGAATTATTCTGATCTGGGTCAGGTACTGTTAGTAGGTGGTTCCACACGTATCCCTGCTGTACAGGATAAGGTAAGAGCATTGACCGGTAAAGAGCCCAGCAAGTCTCTGAATCCTGATGAGTGCGTAGCAATCGGTGCTTCTATCCAGGGTGGTAAGCTTGCCGGTGATGCAGGTGCCGGTGATATTCTGTTACTGGATGTAACTCCTCTGTCTCTGTCCATCGAGACCATGGGTGGTGTTGCTACCAGACTGATCGAGAGAAATACAACCATTCCTACCAAGAAGAGCCAGATCTTCTCTACCGCTGCTGATAATCAGACCGCAGTAGATATCAACGTAGTACAGGGTGAGCGTCAGTTCGCCAAGGATAATAAGTCCCTCGGACAGTTCCGTCTGGACGGTATTGCTCCCGCTCCCAGAGGAATCCCTCAGATCGAGGTTACCTTCGATATCGATGCCAACGGTATTGTAAATGTATCCGCTAAGGATCTGGGTACCGGCAAGGAGCAGCACATCACTATTACCGCTGGCTCCAACATGTCCGATTCCGATATCGAGAAGGCTGTCAAGGAAGCAGCTGAATTCGAAGCACAGGATAAGAAGCGTAAGGAAGCTATCGAGGCAAGAAACGAAGCAGACTCTTTCGTATTCCAGACCGAGAAGGCTCTGAACGAAGTAGGTGACAAGGTACCCGAGAGTGACAAGACTCAGGTACAGGCTGATCTGGAAGCTGTTAAGGCAATCCTGGAGAGAACCAAGGATCAGGAAATGAGCGACAGCGATGTAGATGAACTGAAGGCTGCAAAAGAGAAACTGACCAGAGTGCACAGTCCGTATTCACCAAGATGTATGAGCAGGCTGCACAGGCACAGCAGGGAGCCCAGGGCGCAGGTCCTGACATGAATGCACAGCCGGTGGCAGCAATGCAGGTGGTTCCGCAGATGATGATGTCATCGACGGAGATTTCAGAGAAGTATAAATAACTTCACAAATAGAGCAATCCGTGATATAACAGTAAATGCTGTGTAACAGTGATTGTGATAACAGGCGGCACAGGGTATGCGAAAGCGTGCCCTGTGCATAACCGTCTTAAGATTTATGTGATAGAGGTGCAGAAATGGCAGAGCAAAAGAGAGACTATTACGAGGTCCTCGGTGTAGATAAGAATGCAGATGATGCTGCAATCAAAAAAGCATACCGTGTACTGGCGAAAAAATACCATCCCGACATGAACCCCGGAGACAAGGAGGCAGAACAGAAGTTTAAAGAAGCTTCCGAGGCTTATGCCGTGCTGAGTGATCCCGAGAAGAGACGTCAGTATGATCAGTATGGTCATGCGGCATTTGACGGTGGTGCAGGCGGAGCCGGTGGATTTGACTTTAACGGTGCAGACTTCGGAGACATCTTCGGAGATATTTTCGGAGATATTTTTGGAGGCGGAAGAAGCAGAGGTGCCAGAAATAACGGACCTATGAAGGGCGCCAATATCCGCACCAGCGTGCATATTACATTTGAAGAAGCTGTTTTTGGCTGCAAGAAAGAAATTGACCTGACGGTAAAAGAGACCTGTAAGACCTGTAACGGCTCCGGCGCAAAGCCGGGTACCAGCCCCGAGACCTGTAGCAAGTGCGGTGGTAAGGTCAGGTTGTATTTACCCAGCAGTCATTCTTTGGTACGGTACGTAATGTACAGACCTGTCCTGACTGTCAGGGAACCGGTAAGGTGATCAGGGAGAAGTGTCCGGATTGTCGTGGTACCGGATACATTCCGATGAAGAAGCGTTATGCAGTAGATATTCCTGCAGGTATTGACAACGGACAGTCCACCCGTATGCCGGGACTGGGTGAGCCGGGTGTTAACGGCGGCCCCAGAGGCGATGTGCTGGTAGAGGTAATTGTCGGCCGTCATCCGATCTTCCAAAGACAGGAATTCGACATCTTCTCTACCGTTCCCATCTCTTTTGCAGTGGCTGCACTGGGCGGGGAAGTACTGATCGACACCGTAGACGGTAAGGTGGTCTATGATGTGAAGGCAGGAAGCAGACAGATACCAAGATCCGTCTGCGCGGCAAGGGTGTTCCTTCCTGGAGAAATAAGGATGTCCGCGGTGACCACTATGTACACTGGTGGTACAGACACCCGATAAATTAAAACCGGAGGCAAAGGAACTGCTGAAGCAGTTCGATGCACTGACCGGAGATTCCCTGAATGCAGTGAAAAA
>ENA-OQCS01000755-OQCS01000755.1-human-gut-metagenome-genome-assembly--contig:-NODE-755-length-18004-cov-2.973653_pt1 | contig 18004 bp, 20 predicted proteins | sample MGYA00242757_ERZ504575 | MGnify/ENA primary metagenome ERZ504575 (study PRJEB26092, sample SAMD00036297) | human gut metagenome | host: Homo sapiens | study: EMG produced TPA metagenomics assembly of...
CTGTCGAAGAAACGGAGCACAACCACCTTCCGTAGAAAATATGTAGACCATACTTTCTGATGCAGAATGACGGCCTTCACGATTGCAACGTCCAGCCGTCTGAATGATGGAGTCCAATCCAGCTTCTTCTCGATATGCTACAGGAAAATCAATGTCTACACCGGCTTCGATCAACGAAGTGGATACCACACGACATATTTTTCCTGCACCAAGACGATTGTGAATTTTGCTAAGCAATTGTTGACGATCAGCCGCACATTGCAATGTGGTCAGGCAAAAACTGCCTTCACCGTCATTTTCCGTAAGCCGTTCATAGAGGTATTGAGCCTTTTTACGCGTGTTTACTACACATAGAACCTGATTATGATCGTTCAAACGTTCTGCAAGTACATCTAGAGCAATATCACCAATACGTTCAATAGTTACACGACGGAAGGAATTACGGTCATCTTTTGTGAATGGCGATATCTCCCGAGCTTGGGCATGCTCACTATTAAAAGACTCATTGAGCAACGGCTGCAGTTCTGGTTGCGTGGCGGTGCACAATACTGCCGTAGAACCATATCGTTTCACAAGTTCAGCAATTGCCCGTATACATGGCCGCAGATAAGGTACTGGCAATGTTTGAGCCTCATCAAAAATGATGACAGAATTAGCTATATTGTGCAGCTTACGACATCTCGATGTTTTGTTCGAGTACAGACTTTCGAAGAATTGCACCGCAGTAGTGACCACTATTGGCGCTTTCCAGTTTTCCGCGGCAAGCGCACGCTTGAGATCCATCTCATCCATATCGGACTCATCTTTGAGCTGATACGGAGCTTCAGAGTAATGAGGCAATACTGCATCTGTCCCGAAGATTGCCTCAAACTGATTGACGGTTTGATCAATAATTGACGTGTAAGGAATCACGTAGATGACACGATGCAAGTTATTTGTATGCGCATGTTCGAGAGCAAAAGCAATCGAAGAGATGGTCTTACCGCTACCAGTAGGAGCAGTAAGCGTGTAAAGACCAGTACCATATGATGTGTCTTGCCCACAGGCAAGACACTGCGCAAGCAATTCGCACCGTTTAATATCGAGCGGTTTTTTATTAGGCTTACCTAAAAACCGATTCGCCTTGTTCTCGATGATATCGGTCAACTGTTTAATTCGAGCCCGATCCTCGGTATCACACTCTGAAACTACCATCAACGATGCTTTACGTAACTTGTCCCACTTAGGCGCTTGCCACTTGCTAACGAGTCTGCCCCAAGATATTCTTTTAGAGATTCAAGTAAAGGATGTTCCGTACGATTTTCACGATTTGAAGTAAAGAACTCTGCATCAAGCCGGTCTCCATCTACCAAGGTGGAAAACAACATGCGAGTCAACATCATGTCAGAATAAAATGACTGCTCTCCAGACTTTCCACTCATTGCTATAGAGTTCGATGGTTTCGTTCCTTTCTCGAACGCTGACTGTGGAATATTCAGCTGTTGTTCCCATGCCTTGGATAAAGCAAGCGGACCACAACTACCTGCCGAAAAAGCCCTGTTCATGCGCGCGCTATATGTCGGCCCCTCCAGCTCGCCCCGACTACCGAAATCAGGCAATCCCGCATGATGTCCGGCTACCGCCATTGAAGCTAAAGGACATCCATGCTGTACCAGCAACATCGCGCCAGCTGTTGAATGATCACGAGTCCGGAATGATCGGGGTCTTGGATTCTTCGTTGAAAAGCATCCGAGTATTTGCCTAAATCATGGACCAAACCAGCAAGTAGCCCATCGTCAAGATGACCGAAGACTTGTGCAAAGCCACCAGCTAGACAACCAGCCATGGATAGGTGCTCTACACAAGTCTCATATCCATGATCGCTAGTTCTTGCATAGAATGTCATGCTCGTCATTGCCCCTTCGCCAATTAGAGTCATTGTTGCAATCAAGCATACTGCATAATCTGAGATGAGTGACGTCGAACAGCAAGATCCTCCAAACAGCAGGGCAATCAGATTGTCAATACACGAGTAAAGACATGCTACATTTCACAGCTATTCGCAGGATATGCCAAGACCAACTAACCGTCCACTCATCCTCTCCGCAACCCAGCCGCATATTCGTCAAGCACGTCGAGAATGCCACGATGCTCATATGCAACGCTGCGTTGCCTTCCCGTGCGCTCCACTACAACACCACGTTCGCTCAAGGTCTTGATCGCACGCTCCGCTTGCGGTTTCGACAATCCCACTGCTTTCTGCAGGTATCTCGTGTTGATGATCGGCTGCGCGATCAGATTCGGCAACACTCGCCACACAGCGGCATCAGAACGTACACCTTGCAAATGTGAACGACCTTCGTCCAACTGTTCGCACAAATCGTCGATAAGCTTCCTGCCACTTGTCACGGCGAATCGGCATGCCTGTGCGAATTGTCTGGCAATCGGCGCAGCATCACCTTCCCGGAAGAGAGTCAACGCCTCGAAATAGCTCTCCGTATCATGCAACAAACCAGCGGAAACAGGAGGCGTGGTATTGCAGGACAACCTTTTATTACGAAGAATCACATGCACCAACGCACGCCCGCAACGCCCATTGCCATCCGCAAACGGATAAATGGTCTCGAATTGCGCATACGTAATCGCACATTGCGCCACCACCGGCAGATCGTCATGCTTGATGAATTCAAGCAGATCCGTCTTCGCATCGGCAATCAGCTCGGACTGCGGACCGACATGTGCCGCCCCGCGCGGTGAATAGCTGTCGGTTCCGACCCACACCAGTTCGTGCGATAGCACCCGCATATTCCTCCCAGCCACGCTGCGAGGAAAGCAGAGCTTCATGCATGGCGAGGATGTTGTTTTCCGTCATGCTATTACCAAGCTTCAGCGCAGCCTCCTGGCGCGCACATTGCCGACTACAACCGCGGCATTGTCGCCTGTTCCCTCGTCAATCGTTTCCAGAGCAAGATTCTTCGCTCCGACCGTTAGATTCTCTATCTGCGAGGACGACGATGCTTCAGCACGCAGCAACACTGCACTCATCGGGCCAAGCACGTGATTGTCCTCGCCAAGTTTCGCAGCATCATAGGAGTCAAAGGAAGCCAATGCACACGATGCCTTTTCACAGTCTGCAAGCAGATTGGAAGGGAAAAACGTAATTCAGACCCGCAAGTTTGATGGGCACGGTCGACTCATATTCGCCATTGCCACGCGAACGGCGCGACCGCGAAACGGGAGCATCTTCCGGAATATGCCAGATATGTCGCTCTTTTCCAAACGAAGGGATGGCAAGCGCCTCGTTGGTATCCATGGTTCCCGTTCCTAGTTAGCTACATTTATCTGTTTAAGTGTAGCTAAATGACGATGTCGGTCACGGATAAGGTTCAATAAGTCCGGAAGCCTCACTTGCTTTTATGGCGTTGCCGAATCCCAGCCACAAGCGATAATGACATATACAGGAACAAAGGAGCACACCATGCATCTGGGCATCACAGGAAATATCGATTTCAAAGAGGGCGTTTCCTCACCCAGTGATTTGCTGTTCCTTGGATTCCATGGCTATGGCAACGACGAATCCGAGATGGTTCGCATCATCAATGCGATTTGCGGCGATAGCAATGCCGACAACACCACCGGAAGCACCGTTGCCACTTTCACCCACTACCCCACCACCCGCCGCCCCAGCTATCTCTCGTTCCGCGCGCCACATGCACGCCCGTACATCGGTCACTACTGGTATCCGGACGGCTGCTCGGTCAGCGAGCGCCGCCGCGCGTGCACCGAGATCGGCGATAGCGTTGTACAGCTGTTGGACGCTCCGGCGTTCGGGCAGTTTCGTAAGGTGCTGATTGGGTTTTCGCAGGGTGGTTATCTGTCGTATCGCATGGTTGCGGAGCATCCTGATGTGTTTGATGCCGCGATTTTGCTCAGTCCGTCGTTTAAGGGCGAGGCTGCCAGCGAGCCGGTTGCTGGCCATACTCGTTTCGCATTGTGCCATGGTACTGCTGATCGTACGATTCCCGCCGCCAATCAGCAGTGTGCGCGGGCGAAGCTTACGGCGACGGGTAACTGCACGGTTTTCGAATATCCTGGCATGGCGCATGCCGTATGCGATCAGGAAATCATCGATTTGCGGAATTGGCTTAAATACTAGGTTTTGGCGTGCCTATTTGGCATTTCTTACCAATCCTATTTGACACTTTCTACCGTTTCTACTTTACATTTTCTACCTTGATGGCCGATGGAATCCAAGCAATGATTCGTGGCACACACGGCCAGGCGGAAGTATGTGCAACCGCGTATAGCCCGCGACGGCAGCTCGCCGACAAAAAGAAAAAGCCGGACGGTGGATTTTCGGCAACCCACCCGCATGGGGGCACGCCCGTCAAATCCAGCCGTCCGGCAACGCGACTGCTTCTCAAGAATGTGTGCTTGACTCACATGGATGGTACTGAAAACCATTCGCTTAACGATCTGTTTCCGCACGCTTCGGTCGCATTGAACAACACGATCACGCACGCGGACACAAATCAAGTCTTGCGCGATTCGAGCCGCGGTGGACAATACCACGGCGGCTCGAAAGCCAAAGGATTACTCTAGCCGCAGCTGGAATAATCGCAAGCTGATTGGATTTCACGGAATTCGCGAAATCCACGAATCCTTGGAACCAGATCAGGCCTTGGCAACCTCAACGTTCAGCTCATCGCCGGCAGTCACTTCAAAAGAGGTGGCGAGCGTTTCGGAGGAGACAAGTTCCTTGAACTGTTCGACCTTGGCCACGTCTTCGGCAGGCACAACGAGCTTCAGTGCGATACGGTCGGAGATCTGCAGATCGGCGGCCTTACGGGCGTCCTGCACGGCGCGGATCACGTCGCGGGCGTAGCTTCGGCGATCAGATCATCGTTCAGCTCGGTGTCGAGGATCACGAAGCCACCGGTCGGCAGCGCGGCGGAAACGGAGTTGGCGGCCTCTTCGGCGTTCTTCTCCTCCACGCTGTTAATCAGCTCGTATTCGCCTTCCTCAAGCACGATCTCGCCGTTCGGCGTCTCGCATACCGGAGCGCCGTCTGCGTTCACATGCCATGCACCCGACTTGGAAGCCTTGATGGCGAACTGCACGTCCTTGCGCAGGCGCTTGCCTGCCACGCGAGCGTTCACACGCAGCTCGTTGATGATCTTCAAGCCTTGGGCTTCGGCATCCTCAAGCGTGCACAATTCAACGTTCTTCACGTTCAGTTCGGATTTCAGAATCTCGTCGTATGCGGCCACGGCATCAGTGTTTTCCACCACCACGGTCAGCTTGGACAGCGGCTGGCGCACGCGAATCTGCTTCGTCTTACGCATCGACAGGGTGCCGGACACGACCTCGCGCACCTTCTCCATCGCATCAACCAGAGCCGGATCGTCAACAAGCACACGGCCCAGTTCGGTCGCTTCGCCGGTCTGCTCGTCGGCAAGGAACGGCCAGTCGGCCAGATGCACGGACTCGCCGCCGGTCAGGCCACGCCACACCGCTTCCGCTTCCATCGGAGCAAGCGGTGCGATCACGCGCATGAATGCTTCAAGCACGGTGTACAGCGTATTGAACGCGTTCTCATCCTCGTTCCAGAAACGGTCACGATTGTTGCGGATATACCAGTTGGTGAGCATGTCAATGAAATCAGACACTGCTTCGCATGCGTCAGAGATCAGGAAGTTGTCCAGCGAGCTTTGCGTCTTCTCGATCAGTCGGCGGGTACTTGCCAGCAGGTAGCGGTCCATTTCCGGCAGTGCGGCGACCTCATCGGCACGCAATGTACGAGCATCGAAGCCGGCGCCATTATTGGCGGCGTTCGCATACAGGGTGAAGAAGTAGTACGAGCTCCACACTGGCAGCATGACCTGACGCACGGTGTCGCGAATGCCATCGGCGGTCACGATCAGGTTACCGCCGCGCAGGATCGGCGAGCTCATGAGGAACCAACGCATGGCGTCGGAGCCGAAATCGTTGAACACTCCATTCACATCCGGGTAGTTGCGCAGATGCTTCGACATCTTCTGGCCGTCGGAGCCAAGCACGATGCATGGCAGATCACGTTCTTGAACGCCGGCTTGTCGAACAGGGCGGTCGCCATGATGTGCTGCACGTAGAACCAGCCACGAGTCTGGCCGATGTATTCCACAATGTAATCGCACGGGAAATGCTGCTCGAACGTTTCCTTGTTTTCGAACGGGTAATGGTACTGGGCGAAGCTCATGGAACCGGATTCGAACCAGCAGTCCATCACGTCGCTGATGCGGTGCATGTGACTCTTGCCGGTCGGATCGTCCGGGTTGACGCGCGTCAGCTCATCAATGTACGGGCGGTGCATGTTGACATTGCCTCATGGTCGCGCGGATAATCGCCAAAATCAGCCTTCAGCTCGTCCAACGAACCGTACACATCCACGCGTGGATACTTCGGATCATCGGAAACCCACACCGGAATCGGCGAACCCCAGAAACGGTTACGGGAAATGGACCAGTCACGGGCGTTGGCCAGCCATTTACCGAACTGGCCGTCCTTCACATTGCCCGGAATCCAGTTGATCTGCTGGTTCAGTTCGAGCAGACGATCCTTGATCTTGGTGACAGACACGAACCAGGAGCTCACCGGCTTGTAGATGAGCGGCGTGGCGCAACGCCAGCAGTGTGGGTAAGAGTGCACGTAACTCTTCTCCTGGAAAAGGATCGCACGCTGCTCTTCCGGAATACGCTCCAGAGGACCGTCACCGGCACGCAGGTTACGCAGAATCGGCTTGTTCGCATCAAACACATACATACCCTCGTAATCCGGGCACAGCGAAGTGAACTTGCAGCCCGCGTCGAGCACATCAACACTCTTGATGCCCTTGGCATTGAGCGTATTCATATCGTCTTCACCGTACGGAGCCTGATGCACGAGACCGGTACCTTCAACGGTATCGACATAGTCGGCGGTGAAGATCTGATAGCCTTCCGGACCGGAACCTTGCCTTCGACGGCGTTCTCGTCGCCTGCGAAGTACGGGAACACCGGTAGTAGCGCCAGCCTTCCATCTCGCACCCTTGAGTTCACGCACGATCTCATAGTTCTCGCCGAGTTCCTTGGCGTAAGAACCGAGCAGCGGCTTGCCCAGATAGAACTTCTTGCCCGCGAACTTGCCTTCGGTCGGACGCACTTCCACATAGTCGATGTCTGCACCGACCACAATGGCGAAGTTGGTGGGAACGGTCCACGGCGTAGTGTCCAGAACACCGCGTAGGCGTCTTCCTCGTCGCGCAGCTTCACGGCCACGGACACGGTGGTGTCCTGACGATCCTGATACACGTCGCATCCATGCGCAGCTCATGCGCGGAAAGCGGCGTCTGATCCTTCGGGCAGTACGGCAGCACGCGGTAGCCCTGATACGCGAGGCCCTTGTCGTACAGCTGCTTGAACGCCCACATCACGGATTCCATGTATGGAATGTTCAGCGTCTTATAGCCATGCTCGAAATCGACCCAACGTGCCTGACGGTGCACGTAGTCTTCCACTCGTTGGTGTACTTGAGCACGGAGGCACGGCAGGCATCATTGAACTTGTCGATGCCCATTTCCTTGACCTGATCGACCGAGTCGATGCCCAGTTCCTTCTGGCTTCAAGCTCGGCCGGCAGACCGTGCGTATCCCAGCCGAACACACGATTGACCTTGTGGCCCTTCATGGTCTGGTAGCGCGGAATCACATCCTTGGCGTAGCCGGTCAGCAGGTGGCCGTAGTGCGGCAGCCGTTGGCGAACGGCGGTCCGTCGAAGAAGACGAATTCGTTCTGGCTGTGATCGCCGGAAGGACGGCGTTCAATGGACTTCTGGAAAGTGTCGTCCTTCTCCCAATAATCAAGGACGGATTCTTCCAGCTTCGGGAAACTGGGGTTCGGCGCTACATTGGCGCTCTGCTCACCCGCAGCTGCCTTCGGATACACGTTGTTTTCGCTCACCGTATCTCCTCGTAGGTTCTTGCTATCTATCTCCTACGAGGACGATGGCCGTAACGTCTGCTGGACGCCGCCACCGCGTACCACCTCGTTTGCCGCACTTTCAAATATACGTGCGACCGCTTGTATGTTCGGCTATTCGGGCCTTCCCGCCGGGTCTAATAAGTCGCTCACGCGACCGTTCTTCCGGAAGCTCCCCGCTGATAACGATCATCGCTCGCATTTCGGTTGTCACTATAGCATGCAGCGCGAACTATTTTCGCTTGTTTTGCATGATTATGGACGATTTCACAATAGGTTTCATGGCGATTCACAATAGCTCTTATGTAGGATTACATACAACAGAAATGCCGATACTGACAGCCCATCAGTATCGGCATTGTAATCGTATTTTCAATATGTATTTTTAGAACATACTATGTTCGATCATTCGGAGATTTCACCGGAAGCAAGCTTGGCTTCGAGCTCTTCGACAATCTCGTCGTGCATCTTCTCGGTGATCTTCACCTTGAAGAGGAACACGAGCAGGCTCAGCACGATGATGCCCAGCGGCACGTAGAATGCGCAGACCTTGAACATGCCGATGTTCGCGGCGGTCATATCCGCGGCAGTTGCGTCACCGATCATGCCTGCGGCTACGGCGATGAAGCGACGATACCGTTGGAGCATGCGCCTGCGATCTTGTCGAGCATCGGGCGGACGGACAGGGTGACGGCCTCGTTACGCTTGCCGTTCTTGAGCTGACCATATTCGATGGAGTCGGTCAGCGACAGGATGGCGGTCATCTGAATGAAAGTCTGCGGCAGGTAGAAGAAGACCAGACCGACGATGACCATTGCCAGATTGCTGGAGCCGACGGCGAACAGCAGGTAGCCGACGATCATGAGCACCATGCCACCCAAGTACAGGTAGCGGCGCGGAATGCGCTTGTTCAGGATCGGATACAGCGGAGCCATAACCAAGCCGGTGATGACCGGGATGACGCCCACGATGGAGTATGCGGCGGTGTTGTCGAGGATGTACTTGAACAGGTACATGAGCACGCCGGTGGTGGCCACGTTGGCGATGGCGTACAGCAGGTAGCTCAAGCAACCCACAGCAGCTGATCGTTCTGGGCCAGAGCCTTGAAGGCCTGCAGCGGGCCGCCGTTGTCTTCGGCCTTGGCACGCAGCGTGGTGGTGCTTTCCTTGGTGCCGAACGCCACGGAGCACACGGTGAGGATGCCGAGGATGGCCACGATGATGGCGAAGCAGGTCCAGCCGGACTGGCTTTCGACGTACTTGCCGGTGAACACCCAGCTGAAGTAGGTGACGATCGGGATGACCACGATGGTCAGACCGTTGTAGCCGATGGAGCCGCCGAAGGAGCCGAGTGCGGTGTAGGTGGAGCGCTCGTGGGAGTCGGAGCTCAATGCCGGGATCATACCCCAGTAGGAAATGTCACGCAGCGAGTAGAACACGTCGAGCACAATGAAGGTGATGACGAACAGCACGATGAACAGGGTAGTATTCACGTTCACCAGACCGAACAGACCAGTGTAGACGAGCACCAGCAGGATGGCGGAAACGGTACCACCGATGAGCTGCCACGGCTTGAAGCGACCCCACTTGGTGTTGGTGTTGTCGATGATGTTGCCCAGCAGCGGGTCGATGAAGATTTCTGCGATACGAATCACCACGACCAGGCCGGTGATGATGCCAATCAGCTTGGTGGCGACGCTCTTATCGACGCCAGAGAACAGCGAGCTCGTCACGTAGACGATGAAATAGGTGCTCAGTGCGTTGTAGAACGCGGACTGGCCGACGTTACCGAACGAGTACGCCACGCAAGACAAGAGGTTCCCGCCTTTGGAACCGTTGTTGCCATTTCCCATCTTTGCTTCTCCTTAGAAGTCAGATACAGGTCCTTCCTTGACCTAACTATCAGTATATCCCCTTACCTAAAGTTAGTAAAATTTATCACCGAACATATCGCCTATCGGCGTGTCATGTTTTGTGAGCTTCTGTTCGAAAGATAGCCAAAAACGTTATTTTTCCGCCATTTACACAACAAAATAGGCAAACTGTCACATTATCTTGTGGCAGCTTTTACCAAAATCGATATTTACGATATGCAAAAGCTTCCACGTCGAAACGAAACCAAGCCAATCTGGAAATAGCCCGATTACTATACAGAAGTAAAGAAATAACCGCTATTATGCCGGCACAAAACTATCGCGCACCACCAGCGACGTCGACAGGTACGCATGCTGACGAATCGTGCGTTTGCCGGAAATGGCATCACCCAACATCAGCGTCGCCACGCGCGCAAGCTCGTTCTGATCGATGGAGAATGTGCTCAACGGCGGCGAGGTCAACTGCGAAATCGTTTGATTGTTAATGCTGATCACGCTGATATCGCGCGGCACCAGCACGCCAACCGCATTGAACGCCTGCAGCACGCCAACCGCAATCACATCGGCAGCTACGATCACGGCATCAGGCAGCACGCCATTATGGTCGCGCACGAATTGCTCCCCCAACGCACGGCCGTTGCTCACGGTGAACAAGCCGTCGGAATACACCAATCCGTCGGATTGAATACCGAAACGCCTTGCCTCACGACGGAAATATGTGGCGCGATTCTCCTCATCGACCTCATAAAAGTTCATCAGACAGCCCTTGCCTCCGATGAATCCAACGCGCTTCATGCCCTTGGCAGCACAGGCCGCGACCGCATCATGCATGGTCTGCTGCAAATCAGGCTGCACGGAATCGAACAGATTCGGCGCCGGATTCACGTCAATGAACACGCCATACGGCATGGCCCTATGCAGCCGCTCCAAGTCTTCCTCGCTGATCTGGTCGGCGCCTATCGCCATGAACCCGTCGAATTTGGAACTGCGAGCGATCATATCGTCGAGATTGTGGAACACCGTCATTTCCATGCGTTGCTGTTCCGCATTGCATTCGAGCGCCGAACGCAAATCGGTGAAATAGGAGTCCCGCAACGCCTCGTCGGACTTTTCATTGTCAAGCAATGCAACCTCATGAGGGATGACGATGCGCTTGGTCTGCACGCTATAGCCGAGGTCCTCGCTCGCCTGAATGATCTTGCGACGAGTCTCTTCACGCACCGATAGGGTGGGATCCCCGTTCAGAAGTCGAGACACCGTAGCCTGAGAAAACCCGGTACGTTGCGCAATCTCTTTAATCGTCGCCATGTCTCGCTCTCCAATTTAGTAAATCGTTTACCCATGAAAGGATAACCTACTATTGACATAACGACAAACCAAGCGAGATTTATGCAACGATTACGCAAGCCAATTATAATCGCTGCTCATGCAGCAGTCTCATGAACGTATGACGGAACCGCCTTCACGGAAGGCGGGCTGGCCGCAGCCGAATACCATGCATGGCAAAGACAATAAGAAATCCCTTGCTTCAAAATCGCAATTTCAAAGCAAGGGATTTTCCAGAGGATCCGTGCCGTTCAAAGCCACCGGCCATAAGGCGGTATCAGCCGACAGGGATCGAAGCGCGGCTAGTGTAGAACGCTAGCGTGTGCTCGCATCGCTCCAATTCAGGAGACTATTAGATTATTCGAGTTCTACGGCACCTGTGTAGAGCTGATAGTACTCGCCCTTCTGCGCGATGAGCTCGTCATGCGAGCCGCGTTCGATGATGCGGCCATGGTCGAGCACCATGATCACGTCGGAGTTGCGCACCGTGGAGAGGCGGTGGGCGATCACGAACACGGTACGACCCTTCATGAGGTTGTCCATGCCGGCCTGCACCACCTCTTCGGTACGGGTGTCGATGGACGAGGTGGCCTCGTCGAGGATCATGGCCGGCGGATCGGCCACGGCAGCACGTGCGATGGAAATCAACTGGCGCTGGCCTGGGACAGGCCGGAGCGTCGCCTTCGAGCACGGTCTGGTAGCCGTTGGGCAGCATGCGGATGAAGCCGTCGGCGTTCGTGAGCTTCGCGGCGGCGATGCATTCCTCATCGGTGGCGTCGAGGCGACCGTAGCGGATGTTGTCCATCACCGTACCGGTGAACAGGTTCACGTCCTGCAGCACCACACCCAGCGAACGACGCAGATCCGGCTTGCGGATGCCCTTGACGGAAATGCCGTCATACAGGATCATGCCGTCCTGAATGTCGTAGAAACGGTTGATCAGATTGGTGACGGTGGTTTTGCCAGCACCGGTTGCGCCCACCAATGCGATCTTCTGTCCGGGCTTGGCGAACCAGGTGATGTCGTGCAGCACCGGTTTGTCGGGGTTATAGCCGAAGTTCACGTCAGTGAAGCGCACATCGCCCTGCAGGAGGGTGAGGCGACCGTCCGGTGAGGTAATGGCGGTTTCACGGGCTTTCATGGCCACTTCGGCGGCACGCGGGCTCAAGGATTGCGCGGCCTTGAGCGAACGGGTGCCGTCATCGCCTTCCTCGCGCTTCCACGCCCAGTGACCGGTTTCATGGTCAACTTCGGTCATGGTGCGTCCATCTTCGCCGAGTTCCACGTTCACCAAGGTCACGGAACCGCCGTCGTCCTCCGGCTGCTCGTCCATAAGCGCGAAGATGCGGGATGCGCCTGCAAGCGCCATCATCACCATGTTGAACTGCATGGACACCTGACCAAGCGGGTTCACAAAGGAACGAGACAACGTCAACAGCGAGATCAGCGTACCCAGGGTGAGCGGGCCAGCACCGGACAATCCGAAGTTGCCAAGTCCGGAAATCGCTGCGGATCCGCCGAAAATAGCCAGCAGAATGTACAGCAGGTAGCCCATGTTGCCTACGATCGGCATGGTCACATTGCCCCACGTGTTCGCTTCGGCGGAAGCTTCGAAGAGTTCTTCGTTCTTCTTGTCGAAGTGGTTTGGGTGGCGTCTTCGTGGTTGAAGACCTTGATGACCTTCTGGCCGTTGACCGCTTCTTCCACGAATGCGTTCACATCGCCGATGGCGATCTGCTGCTTGACGAAGTAACGTCCGGAGCGGGAAACGACCTTGCGCACCACCACAAACAGGATCACGGTGAAGGCGAGCACGAAAATGGTGACGGGCACCGACAGCCACAGCATGGAGACGAGCGCCGCGAGCGCAGACACCGCAGACGAGAACATTTGCGGGAACGACTGGCTAATGGCCTGACGCAATGTGTCGGTGTCGTTGGTGTAACGGCTCATGATGTCGCCGTGTTCGTTGGTGTCGAAGTAGCGGATGGGCAGGGTCTGCTGATGGGCGAACATGTCGTCGCGAATCTTCTTCAACGTGCCCTGTTCCACAGTGACGATGACCCACTGCCACAGCCAGCTGCAGAAAATACCAGCCACATACAGGCATGCCATAAGCGTCAACGCACGCAGCAACGGCATCCAATCAGGATTGGTGGCACCAACCATCGGCAGAATGTACGTATCGACCAGCGACTGTAGGAACAGCGACGATCCGGCCTGGGCCGCGGCACCGACGAGAATGCACACTACCACAAGTGCCACACGCCACTTGTATTGGAAAATGTAACCGAAGATACGCTTGGTGGTGCCCGGTGCGGCTTTCTGCATCGGCGGCTTGCCGTGCGATTGCTGCATGCCGGCCGCGTTGTTGTTGTCTTTGGATTTCAATGCGGAAGTTTGTTCAGTCATCTGTTGCCTCCTTTCACTGCAGTTCCTCAGATTGAGCCTGATTCTTGGTTTGCGATTCGTAGATGGAACGGTATTCGTCGCAGTTTTCGAGCAGTTGTTCATGCGTGCCGGCTGCCATGATGCGGCCGTGGTCCATGACGAGAATCATGTCGGATTCCTGCACGGAAGCCATTCGCTGGGCGATGATGATCTTCGTGGTGTCGGGAATCTCATGATGGAATGCGGCGCGAATCAGCTGATCGGTTTTGGTGTCGACCGCGGACGTGGAATCGTCGAGAATAAGGATCTTCGGCTTTTTCAGCAGCGCACGCGCAATGCACAAACGCTGGCGCTGACCGCCGGAAACGTTGGTACCGCCCTGTTCGATGTACGTATCGTACTTGTCGGGGAATTCCTGAATGAAGCCGTCGGCCTGCGCAAGCTGGCATGCGTGACGAATCTCTTCATCAGTGGCGTTCGGATTGCCCCAACGCAGGTTTTCGGCAATGGTTCCGGAGAACAGCACGTTCTTCTGCAATACCATGGCGACCTGATCGCGCAATACTTCCAAATCGTAATCGCGCACATCCACGCCGCCGACCTTCAGCGAGCCTTCGGTCACGTCATACAAACGTGGCACAAGCTGCACCAAACTGGACTTTGCGGAACCGGTGCGCCGACGATGCCGACGGTCATACCGGAACGGATCTTCAAATCAATATCGTCAAGCACCGGCTTTTCGGAAGTGGCGGAATAACGGAAGGTGACATGGTTGAAATCAATCTCACCATTCTTCACTTCCATAACCGGATTTTCCGGATTCGTAACCGTGCTTTCCTCGTTCAGCACCTGGCAGATGCGTTCGGCGGAGGCCTGCGAAATAATGCACATCACGAAAATCATGGACAGCATCATCATGGCCATGAGAATCTGCATGGCGTAGGTGACCAGTGCGGTCAGATCGCCGGTGGTCAAGCCCAAGGCCGCATTGTTGCCGGATGCCACGATCTGCTGGGCGCCCATCCATGCGATAAGCAGCATGGACACGTACACGCACAGCATCATGAGTGGATTGTTGAAGCTCATAATGCGTTCGGCCTTGGTGAAGTCCTTGAAGATGCGCTCGGAAATGCGGTTGAACTTTTCGGTTTCGTGGTTTTCGCGATTGTAGGACTTGACCACGCGGATGCCCTGCAGGTTCTCGTCGACCACGCTGTTGAGCTTGTCGTACGTGTGGAACACGCGCTCGAACACCGGATGCACCAGTACTGCCAGACCGCACAGGCCGATGGCGAGCACCGGAATGCAGGCGAGGAACACCAGCGAAATGGATGGGCTGATGCGGAAGGAGAAGATCCACGCCACAATCACCATGATCGGAGCGCGCACACCCATGCGGATGATCATTGAATATGCGTTCTGCAGGTTGGTCACATCAGTGGTCAGTCGCGTGATGATCGAACCGGTGGAGAAACGGTCGATATTGGTGAAGCTGTAGCCCTGCACCTTCTCAAACTGGTCGTGACGCAGGTTTTTGGCGAATCCTGCGCCCGCAATGGCCGAGAACTTTCCGGCCAAAAAGCCGGATGTCAGCGAAACCGCCGAACAAATCAGCAGAATCAAGCCGAATTTCAAAATCGCCGGCATGCTGCCACCGCTGATGCCCTCATCAATCAGCGATGCCATGACGGTCGGAATAAGGATTTCCAGCACGCTTTCCACGGCTACGAATACCGGGGAGAGCAGGCTGGCTTTTTTGTATTCGCGCAGGGATTTGCCCAGTGTGCGAATGACGTGTTGCTTTGGTTTTGACGTTGTGGACGTCGTTGCGTTTGCCGCTGTCACTCCTTGTCCTTTCTTTTTCGTACTTACTTGCTTGCGTGTGTTACCTGAGGTTGTTTGCGATCGCCATTTCCTGCGACATTCGCAGTATGCGCGAAACGTATTCATCATGAGAATCGCGATTATGCGGATTCCGCCCATCGCATGATTCTTGCGATTCTTGCGAAACCTGCGGCTTTTGCGAAACCTGCGATTCGCCAAAATTCTGTTCCTGTATTTCCAAGCTTGAATATCGGCTTTCGTCTCCGATCAAACCTGTTTTCACCAGATTCGTCTGCATGACGTCAAGCATGTGCATGAATTGGCGGATCTGGTCGTCATCAAGACCTTCCAACAGGATTCGTTCCATGTTTTTCGCATTGTCGTGCAGCACTTCGGCAATATGCCTCGATTTGTCCGTCAATACGATCTTTTTCAGACGTGCGTCACGCTTCACCGACTCGCGGGCGATCAGCCCTTCTGCTCCATCAGTCCCAACACTCGGCATGATGTGGATCGGGTCACGCCGAAACGTTGCTCGATGTCTTGAGGGAAGATCTCCTCGTTATCATGTCTTGCCAAGTACACGATGATGTCAACGTTGCCGTTGCTGACGTCTTCCGCCTCTTCGGGACGGGTGACGCGCAAATACCGGTTGACCACGTTGTGCAGCGAGCGAATGGCCACGCTGGGAGGCTTGGTCAGGCCACTTTCCCAGACTTCGGCAAGTCGTGAACCTGACGGTTCCTTGTATTGTTCATTCGTCACTTCTGTCACACCACACATGCTAAACCGTTGCATATACAACTGTTGTACATGCAACGATTAGCGTGTCGCGCATCTCATCGTCCGCGACAAAAAGGCCGAGGAATCAGATCCGCACCGGTTCAGCGTTAACGGATCGAATCCCTCGGCCTTAAGCCTTGAATCCTACGAAACTACTTGGTGAGTTCAGCGTACTTCTCAAGCATGTATTCGAAGATCTGCTTGCCATCGGCGCCCATCAGCACCGACATGCTGTTGATCGGCATGGAATCGAGGAACAGGCGGGTCATGTCGTTGTCGGGCACCACCGGCATGCGGCCGACTTCGCCCTCGGCACGCAGGATTTCAAGCACCTTGGAACCGAGCGGATCCTTACGCCATTCCATGAAGTTGGACCATTCGGTGAGCGGCTGGGCCTTGCCGTCGCCGTCGAGCTCCACCACCGCGGAACCGGCGATGTCACGGCTGGACGTGCCGACCTCGATGGTGTATTCGCCGCTCTCCACGTGCCAGTCATTGAACCTCTCAGACCAGTAGGCAAAGGCGCGATCGTCGAGCTCGAAGGAGACTTCTGCGGATTCGCCAGCTTGAGGAATACCTTCTTGAAGCCCTTAAGCTCGTGTTTCGGGCGGGCTACGTCGGCCTTGCCAGGAGCCACGTACACCTGCACGGTTTCGGCGGCGTCAACGTTCGAGGTGTTCTTGACCACTGCGCTGACGGATGCGGTACAGGCACCGGTCTTGACGGCCTTCACGTCGCTCACTTCGAACGTGGCGTAGCTCAGGCCGAATCCGAACGGGTAGTCGACGGCCTTGTTGTAGGTGTCGTAATAGCGGTAGCCCACGAACACGCCTTCGCCGTAGTCGACATGCCCCTCTTCGCCCGGCCAGTTGATGGTGCTCGGATCGTCGTTGATGTCGAACGGAATGGTCTGCGCGAGCTTGCCGGACGGGCTCACCTTGCCGAACAGCACGTCAGCGAGCGCCGGACCGCCGGACTGGCCGAGCAGCCAGGATTCGAGGATGCCCTTGGCGTTCTTGGCCCACGGTGCCACGGTGACGACGGAGCCGTTGGAGAGTACGACCACAACGTTCTTGTTTTCGGCTGCGACGGCTTCGAGCAGTGCGATCTGCTTGGCCGGCATGTCGAGGGTCTCACGGTCGAAGCTTCGGATTCGGCTGCTTCGGGGAGCCCCAAGAACATGAGCACCACGTCGGCGCCCTTGGCAGCGTCGACGGCTTCGGCTTCGAGTGCCGGATCGGCCGGTTCGAGGTCGAGGGTGAAGCCTGGGGCGAACTTGGCGTCCACGCCGCGTTCGGTGAGGGTGTCGAGGAAGCTGGTCATCTTGGTTGGGGTGATGTGCGAGGAGCCGCCGCCCTGGTAGCGCGGAGTGCGTGCGAATTCGCCGATGACCGTGACCTTGGCATCGCCGGCGATCGGAAGGATGGCATCATCGTTCTTGAGCAGCACCATGGATTCGATGGCCGCCTGATGTGCGACTTCGTCGTGAGCTTCGATGTCGAAACGATAGTTTTCGATGCTCATGGCTGCGCGCGTCTTGTTGACCAGGTCGATCATGCCTTGTGCCATGCGGTCGAGCTGTGCCGGCTGGATGCGACCGTCGCGTGCCGCATACACGATTTGGTCGTCGGTGTAGCTTGGCGGCATTTCGAGGTTGAGGCCCGCATTGAGGGAGGCCACGCGGTCGTGGTCGGCGCCCCAGTCGCTCATGACGATACCTTGGAAGCCCCATTCGTCGCGCAGCACGTCGGTGAGTAGCCAGCGATCCTGGGCGCATGCACGCCGTTGATGCAGTTGTATGCGCACATGATGGTCCACGGCTGGGCTTCCTTGAC